>ENA-ORXD01000037-ORXD01000037.1-sediment-metagenome-genome-assembly--contig:-NODE-37-length-264459-cov-10.006044_pt1 | contig 264459 bp, 262 predicted proteins | sample MGYA00237862_ERZ511471 | MGnify/ENA metagenome assembly ERZ511471 | reverse complement strand
TGCTATTTAATTTTTGACGATGGAATGATTGAACAAGGGCCGGATTTCAGCGCGATGGATCTCGAGGATTTCCTGTAAAATTGATTCTCGGTTGCTGTATGAGCCATTGAGACAACACAAAGGGTTTATTTGCGCCTCTCTATTGTCTCATGATTTAATAAGCAAGGTGTGTTGCTAAAGAAGATATGAATTATATGGGTTGCTTCTGCAATCCGTTGGATTGGTTCATCGCATGGATCAGTGGCATCGACGGCATCGCCCGGATTCTTGGGCTGGTTTGGGCATTCTCCCAAGTGTCTGATGGCAGCTGTTGTTCATATAGCCCTGCTCTGACATTTCCAGTCTAAATTATCATGAGAAGCAGTTGGCAAGTCACAGGTTGGCTTTAATCAATCTATGAAGCTTAAATATTGATCCGTATTCCACATAAAAAACCTATCGGATCATTCAGTCCGATAGGTTTTTTATGGCCGCTTTCGGCCTCTATATCATTAAGGGAGGAGCAACTGAATTGTTCTGTAAGATCAGCCAAGCAGCGTTGGGAGCCAAAGCGATAAGGCCGGAACGAAGCTGACCAGCACCAAAACAAAGAGGGCAATAACAAAGAATGGCAAGGATGCTTTGAAGGATCCGCCCATGGTTGTATTGCCCAGCTTGGTCCCCACCAGCAGAGAAACCCCAACCGGCGGTGTGATGCATCCAATATAGATATTGATGCAGGTGATAATGCCAAACTGGATCAGATTGATTCCGAAGGCATTGACCAGACTCAGCATCAGCGGCACCATCATCACGATGATGCAGTTGCCTTCCATCAGACAACCCAGCACCAGGTAGATGACATTGATCAAAAGAATGACCGCCACCTTCGAGCTGGCGATCGCCGAGATTGCCCCTGCAAACAAACGGGGCAGCTGGGATGAAATGACAACGTAGGCAGACGACTTGGACAAGCCCACCAGGATCATGATCGCTGCCACGGAGATCGTGGTTTCAAAAAGGGTGTTCAAAAGGTTTTTGAAACTAATTGTTTTATAAATGAACATACCGACGATCGCAGAATACACGGCGGATATGGCGGCTGCCTCCGTCACCGTGCAAATCCCGCCGAAAATCAGTCCCAGAACCAGAACCGGCATCAGCAGTGCCCAGACGTTGTCCTTCATGGTCAACAGCTTCTCTTTCATGGTGGTTGAAGGCTGCTTCGGCAATTGGTGCTTATAACCATAATACAGTGTATACAGCAGGAAGAGCGCCGTGCAGAGAATCGCCGGGACAGCGGTTGCCATAAACAGTTTCTGAATGGAGGTCTCCGTTAGGCTGGCGTACACCACCAAAGAAATCGATGGTGGAATCATAGGGCCCAGTAACGATGAACAGCTTGCACATGCCACGGCGTAATTGTCATCATAGCCCTCTTTTTTCATAGCCGGGACCGTCATGCCGCCAACCGCCGCCACCGTAGCAACGGCAGAACCGGAGATCGCACCGAACAGTGCAGAGGCAAGGACGGTCACGGAGCCAAGGCTGCCTCGGACTCGTCCCAAGGCAACATTGGAGGCGGAAATCAGCTTCTGTGTGATTCCCTGGGCCATGATGTTACCAGCCAGAATAAACAGCGGAATCGCAAGAAGAGACGCCGAATTCAATCCCAGGAAGGCCTTTTGGGCAATCGCTTGGAGCGGGAAGCCCACATACATCATGGCCGTCATGGTTGCAACGCCGATAGCTAAATAAATCGGCAAACCGAAAAATGCCAATACGACCAATAATAAAAAGACAAGCAGTCCTGCGTTCACGCGTTGTTCGCCCCCTTCTGAAGGGCGCCGCCCTTAAATTTCGAATACTCCCCAATGTTTTTCGCAATGTTTTCAATGGAAAACAAGATCAGCAGGATCGATCCGATGGGGAAGGCATAATAAACGTGCCGTATCAAAATAGGCAAGGTGGTGGATGCCCCGGTTGCGTGCTGGATCAGGCTGATGCTGTAATAACAAAAGATGACCATAAATACAATGGCTACGATGGAACTGATCGCAGTGATCAGGCAACGAGTGCTATATTTCATGAAATTCAGGAGAAAGTCCACTTGAAGATGGCTTTCCCGCCGTACCGCGATGGAAATACCCAAAAGAACGCTGTATATGCACAGATATAAAGATAATTCCTCACACCAGGGTTGAGCATTCGAAAAGATATATCTCATGATGCACTGATAGCACATGATCAGGGTGATCCCGGACAATAAACCGATCTCGATAACTTTTAGAATCTTCTCAACGATATCCAGGAAACCGGAGTATTTTTTCAGCACGAGCATTCATCTCCTTCCTTCAATGATCCTTCAAAATATGTGGTTTTGGCGGCGGAACCGCCGCCAAAACCACATAACCTATATTACTTTGCGGGATCGGCAGCCTTGATTGCTTCTGCATATTCCACAAGGCCGGGATATTTTGCCTCCAGGAAACCGTCAAGGGCTTGCTGCCACAGGGTTACATCGGTATCAACAAACTCAAGACCGGCGTCAACGCAAATCTGGCGTTTCTCATCGGTGGCCGTCAGGATGGAGTCCGTGCAGGATTTCCCGGCCTCGATCGCGGCTTCCCGGATGATCGTCTGGTATTCCGCAGGCAGGGAAGCAAAGTAATCCTTGTCCATGATGAAGGAGTCCGTGGTGTACACATGGTTGGTTTCAATGATGTATTTCGTGCACTCATGCCAGGACAGGCTGACGATGTTGGTCAGGCCGTTTTCTGCACCGTCAACGGTTCCCTGCTGGATCGCAGTGAACACTTCACTGCCGCCCAATGGGGTAGGCGAAGCTCCCAGCCATGCCCAAGTATCCAGATACATGGGGATGGTGGGTGTACGCAGCTTAAGACCCTTGACATCCGCAGGACTCTCCACCTTTTTGTTGGTGCACATGACGCGGATACCCTGCAGGGCGGCACCCATGATCTCCATGTTGCTCTCATCGCCCATATCCTTCAGGATTTTCTGACCGACTTCGCCTTCCCAAACCGCTCTCCAGTGATCCACGCTGGAATACATATAGGGTGCGGCATCGATGTTGGCCAGAGGAGAAATCGATGCCAGGTTGGCAGTCGCTTCATACACGATGTTGCAAATGCCCATGCTCAGGCCTTCCAGGCAATCCGCGGTGTTGCCCAGCGAAGAGCTGGGATACAATTCCACGGTAATGTTGCCGTTGGTCTTCTCGTTGACGGTCTTGGCAAACAGTTCTGCAGACTTGTACACAGGGTCGGTCTCGCCGATGCTCAGGTGCATTTTCATGGTGTAGGTTTTATCGCTCGCCGCCGCGGTGTCGGAAGCTGCAGCAGAAGTCGTGGCCGCTGTACTGCTGGAAGAACCGCAGCCCGCCAGTAAAGACAGGCACATGATGGCGCAAAGGACGATGGAAACAACCTTTTTATTCATTTTGATTTCCTCCAAATTATTAATTTTGCGGGGAATTTTGCTTGTTTACTATTGTACTATTTCTGCGTTTCAATTTCGATAACCAAATGCTCGCGTTTCCAAGGGAATCAAACACATTTCCGAATAGGCTTGGGTTACGGCTTCAGGATCGTTTTCACGCATTCCCCCTTCAGCATCATATCCAGTCCCTTTTCATAATCTTCCAAAGGCAAGGTATGGGACACAATCGGCTCCAGATCAAGTCCGGCGGCAAACATGCCGTTCATGTCTTCCCAGGTATTGAAAATCCTCCTGCCCGCGATGCCTTTCAGGGTAATGCCGCGGTAAATAAATTCGGAAAAATTCACATTGGGTCTCTCGCTGGGCAGTCCCACAAAAACGATTTTGCCTTCCGGCCGGACAAAGCGGAACACGCTTTCAATGCCCTTGGTATTGCCGGAGTATTCCAGCACCACGTCGACCCCATACTTTGCGATGCTTTTGATGACCTGCTCCGCATTTTCTTTTGCCGGATCGATCACCACATCCGCTCCCATGTTCTTTGCCAGCTCTGCCCGGGTGGGATTCGGCTCCACTGCGATCACCCGTGCTGCTCCGCAAAGCTTGGCAACCGCCACAGCCATGGCACCGATGGGTCCGCAGCCATTGACCACCACCTTCCGGCCGGACACCGGATACTGCATCACACCGTGCACTGCAGCGCCCAAGGGTTCCATCAGGCACAAATACTCAGGTTTAACGCTGGAGTCGCAAACCACGACGTTTTGATACGGCAAGGAAATGTATTCTGCAAAGCAACCGTCCCGGTTGACGCCAATCAGCCCGCTGTGGGGGCACACATGCCGCTCGCCGATACGGCAGATTTCGCAGCTGTTACAGGGAATATGTGTTTCCGCTGACACCACGTCGCCCGCCTTGACGCCTTTAACCTTTGCGCCGACCTTGACGACTTCCCCGGAAAACTCGTGTCCGATCACAATCGGAGGGATTACATATCGTTCTGCCCAATCGTTCCACTTTTGAATGTGCACATCCGTTCCGCACACCGCCGTGGCCAGGACTTTGATGAGCACATCGTCCTCACCGCATTCCGGGATTTCTCTTTCCACAAATTGCAGATTGCCGGCGCCTGCAGCCGTCTTCATCACGCATTTCATTATGTCTTACACTTCTTTCTGTGTTTTATTCGTTGGCTGCAATGACCAATTCAAACAGGATCAGGACGGGATTCTCGCCTCTGCGCAGCTTGCCGAAATGGATGGTCCCCGCGGCGTCGATCAGTGCGGTATAAAAATCCACCTGGAGCTCTCCGGCATCATTTGTCCACACCTTGCCGTCCAGAGCAATCAATTCCGTCGGGATTTCCTCGATGATCCTGCCATCCTGGAAATCTCCGCCCACCGTACTGCCAATGGCGGTCCAAAGGGTTGCGTCCGAGACACCGTGCTTCTTGCAGATCGCGGCGATGGTCTCCAGCAAATCCTCATTGGCTTTGACGGTGGCAATGATGCACTTCCTGCCGTCCTGATCCGCTTCATTCTTTTGCAGCGGATCATATATTGTAAAGTTTGTTTCCGGATCGTAGACCGAATGGATCTCGACGGATTTGGTGCAATAGGCGATCGCCACCGCATCCTCCGCCACGATGCTCTGTGCCGGGAGGATATGCCCTCCCTTTTGTTTTTCACCGTCTTTCCACAGTCCATGGAAATGCATGGACGGGATGTTTTCGCGAATTCCATAGGTGGCGTTCGCATAGTCAATATGGATCCCATCCGGGACGGTATAGGTTTCGCTGTAGTAGGCCGCATGCTGGTCATCCGATGAATAGGTCGGCATGACATAATTGACCGGAGCGAGCTTCAAGCCTTCAAACCGGATGCCGGCGCCGCGGATCCCCATGGGCTCCAGCACCTGGGAAACCGCATCGATCAGCTTGCAGCCTTTCTTCACCGGGACATGGACAATGCTTAAAGGGCCTTCCTTGCTGATCACTTTTTCTGCCGATACAGGCCCCGGGTGTCTGACTTTCCTTGCCATTTTCGAATTCTCCTCATCAACGTGCTGACCTCAATGGTCGGCTATTTGACCCAATCTCTGACCTGCCGGATGATGGCCTTGGTGGAAACACCATAGGTATCTTGCAGCACTTCCAAAGTACCCGCTGCCAGGTATTGATCCGGCAGTGCGATTTTTTTCAGATCGCAGGACACTTTTTCATCCACAAGCATGGACGCGATCAGACTTCCAAGGCCGCCCACGACGGTATGGTTTTCCGCTGTGATAACCAGCCGCCCGGACTTTTTCACTTCGTTCAGAATCGTCTCCTGATCCAGCGGCTTGATGGTGGGAACATGCAGCACGGCCACATGGATGTCGTCCTGCTCCAGGATTTCGGCGGCATCAAGACAGCGCATGGTCATCAATCCTGTGGAAATCATCAACGCATCCTTGCCGTCTCTCAGCAGCTTCGCTTTGCCCAGTTCGAACTTGTAATCATAACGATCCAGGACCACGGGAACCCGGTTGCCGCGCAGCAGTCTCATGTAGACAGGTCCGTTGTATGCAGCCATCGCCCGGGTAGCCTGGGCCACTTCCACCGCATCGCAGGGATCGATGATCGTCAGGTTGGGCATCGCACCGAGGATCGCCAAATCATCCGTTGATTGATGACTGGGTCCATAGCCGGACTGCAGGCCCGGCAAACCGCCGATGATCTTCACATTGGCATTGTGCTCACAGATGGCCTGAGAGATAAAATCATAACCTCTCCGGGCAATAAAGGTCGCATAGGTGGTGGCAAAGGGGATGAAGCCTTCTTTCGCCAGGCCGCCCGCTGCGCACATCAGCAGCTGCTCAGACATGCCCACATTATAAAAACGATCCGGATAGGCGTCTCTGAAAACATGAATGTCCGTATACTTGGCCAAGTCGGCGCTTAACCCGACAATTTTATCGTTATCTTTGGCCAGCTCGATCAAGGTTCTGCCAAAGGGCGCATCGGCTGTCGGATGATTGGTTTCGATGTTCGAATCGCTGATGACGCTTTGAATGCCAAGCTTTGCCATTAGTTCTCTCCCCTTTCCAGTTCTTTGTATGCACGCACCCAGCCTTCATCATTCAAGCTGATGAAATGGCTCTTGGGATCGCCGATCAGGAAAGGGATGCCTTTGCCGGGAACCGTATCGCAAAGGATCACACTGGGCTTCTCTTCGACGGAGGTCTTCGCGTTGTCGATGGCGGTCATAAGTTCTGTTATGCTGTTGCCGTCGATTCTCTGAACGTAAAAATTGAATGCCTTGAACTTGTCCGTTAAAGGCTCCGTGTTCATCACAGCACTGGTCTTGCCGTCGGCTTGAATGCCGTTGACATCGATCAATGCGATGATGTTGTTCAGCTTGTAGTATCCGGCAGACATGGCGGCTTCCCAAACCGGGCCTTCGGTCAGCTCGCCGTCGCCCATCATCACATAGACGCGGGCGTCCGATCCTTTTTTCTTCAGGCCCAGCGCCATGCCAACCGCGATCGGCAGGCCGAGGCCGATGGAGCCGCCGGAAATCTCGATTCCCGGCGTATAGGCCGGCATGCTGGACATGGGCAGACGGCTGTTGTCCAAACCGTAGGTATCCAGCTCGTCCTTCGGAAGGATGCCGGCTTCCGCCATGGCCGCATACACGGCAATCGCGTTGTGTCCGGCCGACAGCAGGAAACGGTCCCTGCCTTCCCACTTGGGATCTTCAGGACGATATTTCATGGCATAAAAGTATAAGACCGTTAAAAAGTCAGCCGCGCCCACCCCTTGGGCGATGAAACCTTTTTTGTCGATTTGGGCCATTCTCAGGACATTTTTTCGAACTTCATAAGCCTTTTCGATCAGTTCTTCCTTCTTCATACGATCCCCCTTGTTTCTTTTGCGGTTCAACATCCAACATAGGATGTTCACATGTTGAATGTTATCACACGCCAATTTGCCTGTCAATAATGATCACAAAAAAACACCTCTGATTTTTTTCCTTAAAATCAGAGGTGTCGTTTATTACTTATTGCCGTATTTATCGAGGGTATTAAACCAGAAACAGTAGCTGCGATCGATGGTTTTGTAGAGTGCTTCCGGATCATCCCCTGCCAGCTTTTCCAAAATGTCGCTGTGGCTCTTGATGATATGTTCTGGACTGTCTTTCAGGATGTCTTCGATCGTTTTCAAAAGGAAATCCTTGGTGATCTGAACGATGGTGTCATAGGTCGTCACCACCGCGATGTTGTGAGTGGCCAGCGCCAGTTCATGGTGGAAGGCAATGTCTTTTTCTGCGATTTTATGCGGGTCTCTTTCACCTTCTGCAAAGCAATCCACTAAATCCTTGTGCTTCGCATAGAGTTTTTTCCACTCGTCCTCGCTGATCCCTGTTTCATAAAGCAGCTGCAGGATCCCGTTGTCGATTAGTTTTCTTAACCCGACCAATTCTTTGTAAGCGCTCTCTTTTTGCAGGATGATTCCGTAGAGCATCGGATCAAGCACCTTGGGAGAAAAGCCGTCACAGACATAGGTTCCGTCCGCCCGGCGGATTTCCAGAATGCCGTAGGCAACCAAGATCCTGATGGCTTCTCGTATTGTATTGCGCCCGACGCCAAATGCATTCGCCAGCTCTGTCTCTGTGGGGATCTGGGTTCCGGGCTTCAATTCGCCGTTCATGATGGCGTTGGTGATGCGCGAAACCACCGTATCGACCACGGACGCTGCTTTGATTGGGGTAAGATATCGTCCTTTTGTCTCTTCCATTCCGTTCAACCTCTGTCTATATTTTAGTACTCAGGCCCAGGACCCTTTGAGCCCGAGTCTGCCTGTCGACCCTTTCCTGAATGCAACACCGAATCTAACAAATAGATTATAAAAAAACTTGCTTAATTATAAACGATTGATTTTATCCACGCAAGGATAGATGATAAATATTTCACATGTATCTCGAGATTCCAGTCTGATTTCTCACGGATACTGTAACACAAGAATTGAAAAATCGGCAATCCCTAATTTTTCTCTCATGCGCGTTGTGCGGAACGCGACCTTCAAATCCCGCCCAGCCAAGCCTCGCCCATGATGCGAGCTATTATCCTTTCCGGATATGAAAAGGGCACCGGCTTTGCGCACAGATGGTTGGCGGCACCCGTGTCACTTATTGTTTCTCCACTGCGATCCAGACCTCGCATTCATAATTCGGCGAAGTCATGTCCCCCTCAGGATAGGCCTCCATGTCGATCTCGTTTTTGGGCGCATACTCCGAGGCTGGGAAAAACTCGGCATAGATGCGCCGCCACAGGGTTTGGATGGCCTCCGGCATCGGCCCTTTGCACCTGAAAATCGCCCAGGTCCTTGCGGGGATCTCCCGAACCTGGAAGCCCGGCTGCAGCGGCGTTTTCCCGTTGTAGCCTGCGCCGATCCCATAGGGGAATTCCCCTTCACAACTGTCGCCGTAGCAGATGCCCAAAATCCTGCCGTCGAAGACACCGCCGCCGCTGTAGGCGCAAAGGGTTTCGATGGTGCCGTCCATATGGGCGCTGGTCCAGAACTTCGGGATCTCCTTCAGGTTTGCCTCGTCCTTCGTCGAGAACCTCCTAACCTTCTCGATTACTTTGAAAGCTTCTTTTTCTTCGATTCTGTAATCCATCATATGACCACCTTCCATCACAAGCTTGACAGAGAGTCTGGAAAATGATTTGAGCGGGGCGCCGGCTTTTTTCGCCTGGGATGGGGTGATGCCGTGAAACTTGAGGAATGCCCTTCCGAAGCTTTCCGGGCTGTCATAGCCGTATTTCATAGCCACGTCGATGACCTTGCTGTCGGATACGGCAAACTCCATGCCGGCCAGGGTGAGCCGTCGGGCGCGGATGTATTCGCCCAGGGTGCAACCGCAGAGGATCCCGAAAATGCGCTGAAAGTGAAAGCTTGAGGAGCAGGCCTGCTTGGCGATGTCGTCATAGTCCAGCGCCTGGGTGATGTTCTCCTCGATGGTGTCGATGGCATGCTGGATGCCGATGATCCAATTCAAATCATTTCACCTCCCTCCGATTAATGTGATTATAGAAGGTTTGCGCCGGAATCTCGTGACTTTTTGTGCGGAGCTGTGCGGGATTTGCGCTTGCGCCATGGCGCTTCTCTAAGGCCATCATAGAGAAATGGTATTTTATTGTCAATTCCTAGGTTCAAGGAAACATTGCCGATATCGGCAAAATTACCTTTATGCAGCATAAGCTACTTTTGCTTTTTTGCCGATATGGGAGTATACTTGATTTATCCAGTTCATATGACGAGGAGGAATTTGTGTGCAGTACCTTTCCGTTGCACAAATCGCAAATAAGTGGAAGCTGTCCGAGCGCAGCGTGCGTAACTATTGCGCCGAAGGGAAAATTCCCGGCGCTTTTCTCACAGGCAAGACCTGGAACATCCCGGAGGACGCACAAAAGCCGACTCGGAAAAATAAAAAGCAAACCGCTCACGCAACGCTGCTTGATATTTTGAAAGATGAAAAGCAGAGCCGGCTGTCCGGCGGCATATACCATAAAGTGCAGATCGAGCTGACCTTCAACTCAAACCATATGGAGGGCAGCACCCTGACCCATGAGCAGACACGGCATATCTTTGAGACCGCCACCATCGGCATCACAGACCAGTCGGTCAATGTGGACGATATCATTGAGACCGCCAACCATTTCCGGTGCATCGATTCCATCATCGACCGGGCCAATGCTGCACTGAGCGAAAATTACATCAAAGAACTGCATTTCCTCTTGAAAAGCGGCACCGGGGACAGCCGAAAGGATGGGTTTGCTGTGGGGGAGTACAAAAAAATGCCCAACGAAGTCGGGGGTATGAAAACGACGCTGCCGGAGAATGTTCACAGAGACATGCAGTCGCTCTTATCCGCCTATCACGCCAAGGCGACGAAAAGTCTCGAAGACCTCCTCGACTTTCATGTCCGTTTCGAAAGGATCCATCCCTTCCAGGACGGCAACGGCCGTGTCGGCCGGCTGATCATATTCAAGGAATGCCTGAAATATGGCATCGTACCCTTCATCATCGAGGATGCATTGAAACTCTATTATTATCGTGGGCTTAAGGAATGGGACCGTGAGAAGGGCTATCTGTCAGACACCTGCCTGACCGCGCAGGATAAGTTCAAGACCTATCTGGACTATTTTCGGATTGGGTATTGAATAGCCGGGCAACATTAAGTCTCATTTTTTGGGCGTTCATTCCTTTGAATCATTATGGAATGGTCTCTGCTTCAATGGATTCTACTTCTTGCGTTGGATCCATAGATCCGCCGCCGCAAGCGCAACACCAATCCCCATCAAACCATATCCTATCCAGCGAGCATCACCAAAAACAATCCCCGCAACCACAAAGCCGAAGGCAAGCGCAGCCAGGGGGCTCAAGGGTTTGCTTTTCTTCCCTATGCTTTTCAGATAAACAAGGACTGCAATACAGGACAAGACCAATATCGCGATGGCAATATAGATTTGTTCAGCATTCATGATGATCCCTCCTTTGCAGATGTCTTTGCCAGCCAAGACATTCATCTTACCGGTCAGCGATAAAACTTGATCAATTTATACAACACAATAACCGGCAATAGCAATACATAAAGAATGAATTTCAGCATGTCGTCCGCCTCCAATGCAAATTCCTTATGATGCGGTTCCTTAAGATCAATCATACACCGATAACGGGCGATTTGGGTCAAGCTTTTCAAATATTCTTCTTTAAGCAGGCGCAATCATCGACGGGTCACTCAACACGTCTTTTTCATTCTGATCCTAAAAGTCGTTCGACTTTTTGTTGAATAGCGAGCAAAAGTCGTTTGTTTTTTTGTGTCGCCTATACTATTCTATTCTCAAACAGCTGTTGAGGTGATACTTTATGTACCGTTATGCCATCGAACAACTTAAGAAATAGAAGGCAAAAAGGATCGCAAATCGCTGATCATCCGCGGTGCGAGGCAGGTCGGCAAAACCTGGCTGATGAAAGAATTCGGCGCGACGGCTTTTTTAATGGTTATTTATATCAACTTCGACAACAACAAGCAAATGAAGAATCTGTTCGAAGGCAATTTTGAGACCGATCGATTGATCACAGGGTTGGAGCTCTATGCGGGCACAAAATCGATGCTGAAACCTTCCTCCTGATCTTTGATGAGATTCAGGAAGCTCCCAAAGCCCTGGCTTCTTTGAAATACTTCAATGAAAATGCGCCGCAATACCAGATTATTTGTGCCGGCAGTCTGCTCGGTGTGGCTCTGCATCAGGGCACTTCTTTCCCGGTGGGGAAGGTGGAATTTCTCGATCTTTTCCCCTTGTCATTCTTTGAGTTTTTGATCGCCATGGGCAAGAAGCCATACGTTGAGCTTTTACGGAAAGGCGACTTTGAGCTTGCCACTTCCTTTGCCCAAGAATATTCGCTTCTTCTGAAACATTACTACTATGTAGGTGGCATGCCTGAAGCCGTCCAAGCCTTTGCAAACCATCAAGACTTCAACGAGATACGGGAGATTCAGCAGCGGATTCTCGCAGCTTATGAGCAAGACTTTTCCAAACATGCGCCGAATGAAATCGTACCCCGTATACGTATGCTCTGGAATAGCATCCCCGGGCAGCTCGCCAGAGAAAATAAAAAATTCATATACGGCTTGGTAAAGGAAGGGGCGCGCGCCAAAGATTATGAGATGGCCATGCTCTGGCTGGCTGACTGTGGCCTGATCCATAAGATCCATCGGGTTTCAAAACCGGATTTGCCGCTGAGGGCTTATGAAGACCTGAAAGCCTTCAAGCTGTTCCTGGTGGATGTCGGTCTCTTATCGTGTATGACAGGGCTCCGACAAGGCACACTGCTGGATGGCAACCGCCTGTTCAACGAATTCAAGGGCGCCCTGACGGAGCAATATGTTCTCCAGCAGCTCAAGACCTTGACCGGAGTCAGCATCTACTACTGGACGGCCGAACGAGCCACCGCTGAAGTGGACTTCGTGATCGACAACGGCAAAGATGTCATTCCCGTCGAGGTTAAAGCCGAATTAAATCTCCAGGCCAAAAGCCTGAAGGTTTACCATGATCAGTTCAAGCCAAATCGGTCCATCCGGACATCTATGGCGGATTACAAGCAGGAAGAATGGCTGTTGAATCTGCCGCTCTGGGCAGTGGAAACGATCTAATATCCCGGTATTGGATCGCAGAAGCATCCGCTCTGTTATTTTTTTCAGTATGGTATCGAAAGACACCTGGCCTTCAATCTTGCATCGATGAAATTTTTGAAAGGGATCCGCCATGAAAAAAAATTGTTTACACATCGAGCATATACCCTCCATCCTATGGGGCGAAGCATCCGAAAAAATCTATCTCTATGTTCACGGTAAAGGCGGCTGTAAGGAAGAAGCCGAGAGCTTCGCTGAAGTGGTTTGCGGAAAAGGCTGGCAGGTTTTAAGCATCGACTTGCCGGAACATGGGCAGCGCAGCATCGAGCAGAACACCTTAAAGCCTTGGCAAGCTGTCCCTGAACTGCAAAACGTCATGCAATTTCTTGAACGCCAATGGAAAACCATCGGGCTGCGGGCAAACAGCCTTGGTGTCTGGTTCAGTCTTTTGGCTTTTGAAGAGGTCGTTTTCGAGAAATGCTTGTTTGTTTCCCCTATTCTTGATATGGAGCTTCTGATTGGCACTATGATGAAATGGTCTTCGGTATCGGAAGAAACCCTTCGGCAGAGAAAAGAAATCCCAACGGAGTTTGGTGAAACGCTGTCATGGGAATATCTTGCCTACACCAGGGAACATCCGATTTTAAAATGGCCTTCGCCGACCTCCATTTTGTATGCTGACAAAGACAATCTGACAGAGCGTTGGGTTGTGGATGCTTTTTGCACGCGTTTCCACTCGAAGGTATCGGTTTTTGAAAACGGGGAGCATTGGTTTCATACCGCCGATCAGCTGGCGGTGCTTGACCAATGGACAAAAAATAACATATAACCGCCCGAACCGCAGGAGGTCCGCCATGGCAAACCGCCGCATGATCAATGAAAGCATCGACTACATCCTCCGGCATCTTGACGAAACCCTGTCGGTCAAAGACATTGCGGCCCGCTATCACTATTCGGAGTTTTATTTCAGCAGGGTCTTCAAGGCCGAGACCGGCGAAAGCGTCTACGCCTTCATCAAGCGCCTGAAAATGGATCAGAGCGCCATCGACCTGAAGCTGGAGAAGGACAAGCCCATCACTGAAATCGGCCTGGATTACGGCTACAGCCCGTCCAATTACAGCGCTGCCTTCAGCAAGCACCATCATCGTTCGCCGGCGGCCTTTCGCGGCTCCGCCAGCAGCACCCACAGCCCCAATCCCTTTCTCCCCGAACGGCTTGAGTCCTTCATGACCTTTGAGGCGTATGACGCCCGGATCAGCCTTCAGCACCTTGAGGCAATCCCCGTCATCTATGAACGGCTGATCGGCAATTACGCCGACCTCAAAGCGATATGGCCCCGGTTCCTGGAAACCTACAAAGATTATATCGATGGGGAAACGCGGATGATCGAACGGTTTTTTGACGATCCGGCCATTGCCGCCTCAAACCGCTGCCTCTGCGATGTCTGCATCACGGCGCCGGCGCATTGCACATTGGACAATGTGACCACCCTCCAGGGCGGCCGCTTTGCGGTCTACCGGTATGAAGGCGAGATCAAGGACATCTTCGGCGCCCTGCAAGGCGTGTATTGTGTCTGGCTGCCGGCCAGCGGCTTTGAAATGCGCGAACGCTTCGGTTTGAACATCTACCATTCGATGGATCAAGCCAAGGGCAAGGTCGTCATGGATCTGTGCATCCCGATCCAATAGGGCAAGAATTCAGAAGTCACCGCCCGGACTTTTTTCTATAATGAAGCTGACAGAACGACGATTCCTTTGGAAAAGCGTCTGCTTCAATACGAAAATGAATTCAATGGAGGGTTGTCTATGTATGACATCCGAAAGCTTCAGGAACAGATCCTGCATCAGGCGGTTCAAAACCACAGCGATGCCCATACCGCCCACGACATCGTCTTCGGGCCTGATGGGTCGGCTGCCCGCCAGGATAATGCCCAATGGGTAAAGTCTGCTATGGGCCGGTTGGAAAAGGCCTTCGATGGCCAGCAGGTCAAACAGATCCGCATGGATTGCCAGTGCGGTTACGGCATGGATGAAAAGCTGGCGCTGGTCCGGGACCTGATGGACGGGGCCTCCAGCCTGGAGGAATTCGCCCATTCCGATCGGGCACGGGCGGCGGGCCTCTTCTGCGACGACGGCATCCTCTATCTGCAGTTCCCCTTCTGCCCCTGTCCCATATTGGCCCAGGTGGACAGGCTGGAAACCAGCACCTGGTGCCAGTGCACCACCGGCTACAGCAAGGTCCTCTTTGAAAAAGCCTTCGGCTGCGACGTTGAGGTGGAATTGCTGAAAAGCATCAAAATGGGGGATGCGGTTTGTCTCATGAAAATCCTTCCCCTGGCTCCGGTTTGGTAATAAGCGCAAAATGGGCTGCCGGCATCGTCTCATCCGCCGGCAGCCCTCGTCATTTTTAAATAATTAAAACCTCAGTCCCAGCCCCCCCAGCCGCTGCTTCAGATCGGCGATGATCGCCCGCTCCTCTTCCAAGCCGTCGGCCTCAAAGGTTACGGAGAATCTCAGGTAGCCGCCGCAGTCATCCCAGGGCACCACGGACACATTGGCGTTCATGATCAGGTATTCCGCCGCGTCCATGGCGGACTCGAACTGCACATCCTTGGCTCCCGCCGGCCGCGGCACATAGCAGTAAAAGGAGCCCTTCGGCTTTTTCGCCGCAAAGCCCAGCTCGTTCAGAGCCGGCACCAGAAGGTCAAACCGTCTGGAATACTTTTCGCAAATCTGCTCCGTCAGCTCCGGATGGGCCAGGGCATAGACGCCGGCCTTCTGGATCGCCCGGAATTGCCCCGAATCCGAGTTGTCCTTGATGTTGGCGTAGGCGGCCACCAGCTTCGTATTGCCCGCCAGGAACCCAAGGCGCCAGCCGGTCATGTTGAAGGCCTTGGACATGGACTGGATCTCCACGCCCACGCCGCTGGCCCCCGGAATGGAAAGGAAGCTTAGGGGCTTGGTGCCGTCGTAGGTCAGAGCCGCATAAGCCGCATCGTGGACCACCGCCACATCGTTTTTCCGGGCGAAATAGATCACCCGGTCAAAAAAGTCCTCCGTGGCTACCTGCCCAGTGGGGTTGTTGGGGTAATTGATGTAGAGCACCTTGCTGCGCCGGCAGACCTCATCGGGTATCCCTTCCAGATCCGGATAAAAATCATTTTCCTCCGTCAGGGGCAGATGGTAGGTCTCGCCGCCAAGATAGCGGGTGTAGGTGCCCATCACCGGATAGCCCGGCACCGTCATCAGGCTGATATCCCCCGGATTGATCAGGCAGAGGGGCAGCATGGCCAGGATCGGCTTCGTGCCGATGCCGTGGACGATTTGGGTGAAGGGGTCCAGGTCCTTGACGTTGTAGACCCGCTCCATGTATTCGGCCGCCGCCACCTGGTATTCCGGGATGCCGTTGTCCGAGTAGAAACGGTTGCAGGCCTTGCCGCTTTCTTCATTCAGAATGGCCACCACCGATGCATCCGCCGGCTGGTCCGGCTCGCCCACGCCCATGTCGATGGCCGCAAGGTCGGGAAATTTCACAGCCGCCGCCTTTTTCAGCCGTTTGATCTTTTCGAATTTGTAGATCGCGGTGTCTTCGCCAAAGGATTCTCCGCCCAGCCGCTGGGCGATTTTGTTTCTAAAAAAGTCCATGTTGTGCCTCCTGTTTCGTTCTATGGTTGTATAGGCTGCCTCTTACAGCCGTGAGAAATCCAGGGTTGCAAAGTAATCCTCCAGCGTTTCCGCCCGTCGGATCAGGCTGTGGCTGCCATCCTCATGGACCAAGACCTCCGCGGAGCGCAGCTTGCCGTTGTAGTTGAAGCCCATGGCGTGGCCGTGGGCCCCCGCGTCGTGGATCACCAGGATATCCCCCCGGTCGATCCGGGGCAGCGCCCGGTCAATGGCGAATTTGTCGTTGTTTTCGCAAAGGCCCCCGGTCACATCATAGACATGGTCCAAAGGCCAGTCTTCCTTGCCCAGGACCGTGATGTGGTGGTAGGCTCCGTAAAGGGCCGGCCGCATCAGGTTGGCCATGCAGGCATCCAGACCCACATACTGCTTGTAAATATCCTTCTTGTGCTGGGCCGTGGTCACCAGGGCGCCGTAAGGGCCGGTCATGTAGCGGCCGCATTCCATGGCGATTTTCATGGGATGGAGGCCGTTGGCGGTGATCTTCTCGTCATAAGCCTGCTTCAGGCTCCGGGAAATCAGGTCCAGATCCACTTCCTCCTGGTCCGGCCGGTAGGGAATGCCGATGCCGCCCCCCAGGTTCAGCAGCTCGATCCGGATGCCCAGCGTGTAATACAGCTCCACCGCCAGGTCGAACATCATGTTGGTGGCTGTCTCGATGAAATAATAGGGGTCCAGCTCATTGGAGATGACCATGGTGTGCAGGCCGAAGCGCTTCACCCCTTTGTCCCGCATCACGCGGTAGGCCTGGAAAAGCTGGGCCTTGGTCAGTCCATACTTTGCCTCCTCCGGCCTGCCGATGATGTCGTTGCCGCCGGTGCGCAGGGCGCCTGGATTATAGCGGAAGCAGACCATCTCCGGGATACCGGCATGCTGCTCCAGATAATCGATATGGCTGATGTCATCCAGGTTGATGATGGCCCCCATCCGGCTGGCCTGGATGTATTCCTCCGCCGGCGTATTGTTGGAGGTGAACAGGATCTCCTCCGCCCGCATGCCCGTCCGCTCCGCCAGCAGCAGCTCCGCCATGGAGCTGCAGTCGGCGCCGCAGCCTTCTTCTTGCAAGATTTTCATGATATATGGATTTGGCGTGGCTTTCACGGCAAAATAGTTTTTGAAGTCGGGGGCCCAGGCAAAGGCAGCGGCCAGTTTGCGGGCATTTTTGCGGATCCCTTTCTCGTCATAAACATGGAAGGGAGAGCCATAGTGCTGGATCAGGTCTTGGATTTGTTCCCGGCTGTAGGGCAGGTTTTTTCTTGACATAGGGATCACTCCTTAATTTGGCCACCCGGGAAAAAAAGAACGGCTGGCTGAGAATCTTCTCGCCAACCGTAAATTGCCTGAATAAGGCATTTGCCAGGTCCTGCAAGATAGCTCCCCACCTGATTCGGTGACAGTCCTGCATCTCTTAAACACAGAACCGGCCTATGACCCGCCAGCCAGCGGATCATTACCTCGGCGATCATTCCTTTCTCTGCTCGTCAACGCTGGCTTGCTCGGAGCAGGTACTCTTAAGGATCGCACCTCTATCTTTCCCGTATGTATTTCTACTATTATCTAATATTTTCCGTGATTTGTCAATCTTTTCCGGTCATGTTTTATGGCCGTGGATTCATCTGCCGTCAGGCAAAAAGGATCCCAAAAATAAAGTATCCCAAAAGCGCAAGATTAAGCAAAACATAGAGGGTCAACAGGATGACGCCGCTTATACTGCATCGGTCCTTCGGCATCAACGCCTTGCCAAGGGCATAGGACGAGTGGAATGTAAAGGCTGCCTGGGCCGGGACGAAAAGGTATTTTAGGTGGATCAGGGAGGATATTTCCGGTGCAATGATCCTCCGCAGGGTGTCGATCCCGGTGAGCATATAAATCCAGAAACACACCAGCAAGATCCAGGCAGAGATCCGGTTAAGGCTCGACATCGGCTTCATTGCTGTATCCCCTCTCTTCCCAGAAACCTCTGTAGTCCGCATCATCCGACAGTTCAATGCGGTTGACCCATTTGATCCATTTGTAGCCCAGCTTATCCTCCGCCACCAGCTGGAAGGGGTAGCCTCTCTGGACCGGCAGGACCAAGCCGTTCATTTTATCGGCCAGGAGCATGTTCTTATCAAGGACGGTCTGCAGCGGCAGGGAGGTTGAATAGCCGTCCACCGCATAAAAGATCACCGTATTGGCGTCCGCGCCGACCTTGACCGAGTCCAGGAGATCCTTCAGCAGCACGCCCTCCCAAAGGATTTTGACGCTCCAGCCTTCCACGCAATGCATCACCACCACCTTGGAAACCTTATCAAAGGCAAGGACCTCCTCGTATTTCAATTCGGCAGGCTGTTCCACCAGACCGTCGATGACCAGGCGATAGGTTTCGATGTCCACCGCCTGGGGCCCTTTGATGGAGTTTTCCCGGAAATCCAGGATGGAATTCAAGGCCTCGCCCTCGAACTCATAGATTTCCACCTTCGTCAGTTCTGCCAGGTCCTCCTCTTTATAAAGCTCAGCACTTTCCTGGCCGCAGCCAGCCAGAGTCAATAGTAAGGCCATGCATAAGATCAGGCATTGAAGACGCTTCATGGTTGCCCCCTCCCCTCCTTGTGACCCGCCATATCCTCCTGGAATGGAATTCCATAGGATTATTTTATCATAATTTTCTGTCTTTTGCGAATGGACCTTTATGTCTTGTATTCGGTGCGACTTCCATAGCCATTTTGAGTCAATCCGTTTGAAATTCCACCTCCCCCCCTTGACTATCACACCATGTTATCGATTATTCTTTGTATAGGAAGGAGGCTTCGCCCATGAAGGCCAAAAAAGTCGCCGAGCTGGCCGGCATCAGCGTGCGCATGCTGCATCATTATGACGAAATCGGTTTGCTGAGCCCCGGCCGCAACACGGAAAACCGCTATCGGGAGTATACAGAGGAGGATTTGGACCGTCTGCAGCAGATCCTTTTCTTCCGGGAATGCGGCTTTCCCCTGGCCAAGATCCGGGAACTGCTGCAGGATCCCTCCTTCGACCGGGAAGAAGCCTTTGAGCTCCAAAGGAAATACCTGCTCCACGAAAAACTGCGCCTCGAAACCATGCTGGACACTTTAGACCGCAGCCTGCGGTCCCTGAAAGGAGACACCCCAATGAGCCAAAATGAAAAATTCCGCGGCTTCGACATGAACCACAACCCCTATGAAGCGGAAGCGCGTCAGCGCTGGGGCGATGAGGCCGTCGACCGCAGCAATGCGTTTCTCAACGCCAAGACTTCCGAGGAAAAAGAATCCATCGCCCAGGACATGGATGCTCTGTTCACCGAACTGGCGGCCCTCCGGGACGAGGATCCGGCCTCCGACAAGGCCCAAATGGCCATGGAAAACATGTTCCGCCATTTCAACCAAAGCTTTGGCGTGCAGTACACCCCGGAGGCCTTTGCGGGCCTCGGCCAGATGTACGTCGCCGACGCGCGCTTCACGAAGAACATCGACCGCTACGGAGAGGGCCTTTCCCGGTTCCTGGCGGAGGCTATGGGCCTATTTGCCCGGCGGAAAACCCAAAAATCGTGAACAAAACCAACTATGTGAACGTTTGCACAATCATGGTTCCAAGAAAAAGCAGGAGGTACTTCAGGGTACGACCTGCTTTTTTTAGCCCATCCATTCCGGCTATGCTCCGTAGTTTCTGAGAATCATGCTGAGATGCCGGATGAATTCCTTGATTCGGTAAAGCTCGCTTTCCCGGCTGACCTTCTGCCAGGCCTGGCAATAATCCGCGAGCCAGCGCTCCAGTTTGTTGGCCATTTCCTGCGGGGTGTCCATCGGCTGCACCTCTTGCAGGTATTCCTTCTGCTTGATGATCAAAGCCAGACCCTGGACCAAAGCAACGCCCCGCACGGACAGATAGAATTCCGCGATTTCCTGATCAAAGCCTTTTTGGGATACGCAATCGTTCCTTTTAAGGCGCTTCATGAGGTCTTCGCAAACGGCAACGGCCGACTTCAGCTGATGCTCCGTCAGCGCAATGATCTTGTTCTTCGCTTTTTCGTGCATCCACAAATCACAGTTTTCATAGGTCTGACCGAATATTTTATAATCTCTGAAGTAGACCAGGTCTTCAATGGCCACCAGGTCCTGACGGGAAAGTTCTCGGAGGATCCCTGCCAATTCTTGATTGTGGTCACGGAATTCCAAAAAAGAAATGATGGGATCGATCGTCTGGATTTCCCGGTCGTCCTGGGTATTCCAGCATTGTGCCGCGCCGTAGATCATGCAGGGAAGGCTTAAGGAGGGCATATTGATCCCGCCGTAGTCGCCCCAGTCCGTATTCAAAAAGCCCTCGGCGTTGAATGTCTTACCGAGTTGGGCCATTTGCCGGATATTGGCAAAGCTATGGTCATAGGCGTTGACCAGCCGGCTGTACCCCGCGGTGCTGGGACAGACATATTGCTTCATGCCTTTCTCAGAAAAGATTTTTACGGTCTCTTCCTTGACGCCGCATTCATAATACCAGTTCAGACAGGTCACTTTCGTCTTGAGCTTGTCGATCAAGTCCGGATTGTTATGCAGAACGTCTCCCCAAATCATCACTTCCTTGCCTTGGCTTTGCAGGTATTCGATCAGGGGCTCGACAAAATAATAATACAAATCGCCATAGTTCATGGACGCCGCCAGCCCGGCGCTCTTTCCTTTGCCCAGATCAAAGGTTTCATCGCAGCAGATGTTGACTTTGCTGCTGCGGAACAAGGGAAGATATTGGTCCAGGATCTCTTTGATCAGGGTCAGGCTTCCCGGATCGGAGACATTGATCGTATAATGCCGCATGCGGTTCGGCCAGGTAAAAACGGCCGCCTGCTCCGAATCGATTTCCCTGTATTTCCGGAAGCTGACCGAGCGGAGCAGGTCATACAAATGCCCGAAGGCGGCGATGCTGGGCACCAGTTCGATCCCGCGGATCATGCAGTGCCGGTCCAGCTCCAGGATCTCTTCCGGCGTAAAGGGATCCGTCTGGGACCAGATTTCCTCAAAGCCGTCGATGCGAAGGCTGTTTTCCATATACAGCTGGAGCTGATTGATTTTATAAAGCGCCAGTTTATCCACCAAAGCTTTCAGGCTCTCCACGGAAGGCACCCGGCCTCGGCTCACGTCCAGAAGATAACCCCTGTTGGAATAGGAGGGATGGTCGGTGATCTGAACCCCGTCGATCTCCCCGCCGGATTGCTTGCACAGCTGGACCAACGTACCCACGGCATAGATAAAATCATGACTGCTGAAGGCGCCGAGGATGATCCTTTCCGGCGTGACCGAAATACGATAGGATTCATTTTCCTTTTGAGACGCATCATGCTCAAAAAAAATGCAGTTTTGAACGCAGCGGCTGTTCTGCAGCGGCATAATTTTGATGGGTAGCCGGATGGCAATGATTTTCCAGATTTCATCCTGAAGGAACTTTGCGGTTTCAAAGGCAAAGTCGTCATGGGGTGCATCCAGGACGATGGCCGTATGATGATCCATGGAAAAGCGGCCTTCCACCGGCATGATGTGCTGCGGCATCGGGATCAGAAGCATAGGTCCTCTCCTTTCTTGCGGGATAGGCCTTCGGCCATGCGCTTTCGATACAAATAACAAGCGGCCTTTGTGGGGGAGCCCGGTTGGATGACCAAGTCTTTTATTCCCAGATCCCGCTCAAGGCATTGGATGAAGGTCTCGCGGACGATCCCGATATGATTCAGGATGCTGCCGCTGATCCCCACCCGGATGGGCTCATGGATGCCAAGTTTTTGATGGAGTCTCACGGTCATCCGGGACAGGTCTTTCCCGGCCTTTCTCAGGATGCTGCTCGCGTTGACTTCCGAGGTCCCAGCCAATTCTGCGATGAGGGTGGCATAGGAAGCGATGGCCGCCTTGTCCGCAGAATGGATGAAGGCTTTGATGTCATTGGCCTTCTTCAGGTGAAGGGCCTGGAAAAGCCTTTGACTGAGAATGCTTCGTTCCATGCCCAGGTCTTCCTCCAGGGCGATCCTTTTCATGGCCTCGAGGGCAATGTGATAACCGCTCCCCTCGTCTCCTAGAACATGGCCCCAGCCGCCGGTCATGGCGCGCTTTCCATGGTAAAGGCCGAAGCACACCGATCCCGTGCCGGACAGGGTGACAATTCCGTCCCCACCCCTGAAAATCGCTGCATGGGCAAATTCCGAATCATGCAGGGCAACAATCGGGCAGTGAAAAGCATCGGTCAGCAAGGCTTCGATTTTTGCGGGATAATCCAGGACCTCGATGCCTGCAATGCCTGCATAAATGCCCAGACATGCCTCACCGCCATGGGCTTCCGCATTTTTTTGGCATTGCCCGATGGCAGCGATGATATGAGCCGTCGCCTGATCAAAATCCAGGAGCAGATTCCCGCAGCCGGAAAAAGCCCTGCCCAGTTCCTTATCCTCCAGACTGTAAGCCACCGCTTCGGTTTTGGTACCGCCGGCATCGACACCGATGATGTAGTTCATCGTCTTCTATTCCTTTGCATATTTTTGATATCCGCGTCACAGCAGAAGTTTTGCAGCATGCCGGTCTAAAATCACGGTCGCATTGGGATGAATCTGGATGATGGAGGCCGGCACCTCCGGACGGATCGTGCCCTTCAGGGTTTTGTAAATTGCATCAGCCTTGGCTTCTCCGCTGGCCAGCAGAAGCAGCATTCTGGATTGGATGATGGCCCGGATTCCCATGCTGATGGCCATGGTCGGGGTTTCCTCGGCAGACTTGAAAAAACGCGAATTGTCCTGGATCGTTTCCTTTTTCAGCATCACCCGATGGGTTTCAGCGATAAAGTTGGTATCCGGCTCATTGAATCCGATGTGTCCATTGGCGCCAATGCCCAAAACCATGAGATCGATCCCGCCTTTTTCAGCAATCCTTTGTTCGTATCGCCTGCAGGCCGCATTGATGTCGGCGGACAGACCGTCGGGGATATGGGTATTCTCTCTCTGGATATTGATATGATTGAAAAAGTGCGTGTTCATATAATAGGCGTAGCTATGTTTGTTCTCCTTAGCCAATCCATAATACTCATCCAGATTGAAGGTGGTCACCTTTGAAAAATCCGCCGCCTGGTTTTGATACAATTGGATCAGTTCCCGATACATACCCAGCGGCGTCGAGCCTGTGGCCAGGCCAAGAACGCAATCCGGCTTCAATAGGACCTGGCTGTTGACGATGGCGGCCGCTTTTCGGCTCATTTCATGATAATCATCGGCAATTAAAACGCGCATGGCCTTCCCCCTTGGTTTGCTGAATAGATGATATTCCCTTCCGAAAAGGTCATCCTGATGTTGAAATTTCCATCAAAGACCGCCAGATCCGCATCTTTCCCAACCTCAATGCTGCCCTTGCAATGATCTATCCGGAGCAATTTTGCAGGATTCAGGGTCGCTAAAGCAACCGCCTCATGGATTTGCAGATCCGTGTGCACCAGGATATTCCGGACCGCCTGGTTCATGGTCAGAATACTGCCCGCCAGCGTTCCATCCGGAAGCCGGGCCGAACCACGATCGACGGTCACCTGCTGCCCGCCAAGGTCCCAGCTTCCTTCGCCCATGGAAGCTGCCCGCATGGCGTCGGTGACCAGAATCATTCGGTCCTTTCCCGCAGGATGGAGCAATATTTGAAAAAATGCCGGGTGGATATGCTGCAGGTCGGCAATCAATTCAAAGTGGATGCCGCTGTGGAGCACTGCACCCACGGCGCCGGGCGCCCGGTGATGAAAGGGCGGCATGGCATTGAAAAGATGGGTTGCATGGCCGATGCCGCATCGGATCGCGGCCATGGCGGTTGCATAGTCCGCGCCGGTATGGCCAATCGAAAGCACGATCCCGGTTTCATTTTGAACGCGCTGAATAAATTGAAATTGCGGATCTTCCTCGGGCGCCACGGTGATGATTTTGATCACGTCGGTGTAATCCCGGATCAGCTCATAATCCGGTTTTTGCACATAGGCTTCCGGATGGGCTCCTTTATATTGCGCGCTGATGAAGGGGCCTTCCATATAAGCGCCCAGGACTCTGGCGCCCTTGATATTTCCTTTCATCGCCAGCCGGATGGCTTCCAAGGCCTTCCATATCCTTTGTTTTTCCATGGTCATGGTGGCGGGTAAAAAGCTTGAAACACCCTTTGCGGCGATGGTTTGGCTGATGGTCTGCAGGTCGGAAAGCTGGCCGTCCATGGTGTCTTTTCCGCCCGATCCATGGATGTGGAGATCGATGAACCCTGGCGAAATGTAGTCTCCATGGGCATCGACGACCATGATCCCATCATCCGGCGCCATCCTGTGCAGTTCCTCCGGATCCAGGATGCCGATGATTTTATCATCAAAGAGCAGGACCTTATCGTTCAGGATGCCCTTTTCCAATATGATTTTCCCGCCCCGGATGCATGTGGCCCGCTTTGTCATTGTCCCTCATCCGCCTTTCAGGAATCGAAGGCCTTCTCTCGCTGACTGTGAAGGTATTCCATCAAATCAGCCCAAATGCGCTGCGTTTCGATAAAATCCTGATGATGCTTTTGTACATTTCTGTGATACTTTTCAAATTCATGCAGGACCTCGACAAAATTCGGCTGATCGAAATAGGCGCAGATTTTGGGCAGCACCATTTTAAGCTGTCGCCGCATCGCTTCGGTCTTTTCCTCGTAAGCATCTCTTTGGGTAATGTAGAGCAATAAGGGCTTGTAGCGCACCCAGCCCAAACAGGCTCTGTAAAAGCGGTCGATGATTTTTTTGTTGTCTGCTTTGATTTGCTTCAGTTGGATCGGCAGCACGCCTTCCAGCAAATGATGATAGGTCGAAAACCCGTCATGGAAGGTGTAACATGGGATTTTAAGGACCTTTCGATCACTGAGGCATGTGCTTAAAAAGGTATCTTCTCCCCGTGCGCCCGGAGGATTGTAAAATGGACATACGCGGCGCGGATCGGTCAGATTGATTCCCAGGTTCGCTCCGGAAATGAATTTTGCATGGTGGATTTCCTGAACCTCCACAGGATCCTGGCTGGTCAGCACCTTGGTATCTGCGTAGGTAACACCCCCATTGCGCATCACATTTTTGATGTTATCCCAGTTCAAGATGTCATTGCTGATCGCTTCAATAAATGTCCTGAAATCCGCCTCTGCCATCCTGTCATTATATTCGATATACGGAATCGGAGAGATATAACCGCAATGATAGCCATGGGTGATATCTGCCTCCCCAATATGTTTCATATGGGTCGATAGGACCTGCTGTCCGCCCCAGATGGCATGTTGGTGCGTATTGGTCACGGCAACCGGATATTCATCGTCGTCGAGAAAGATCAAATAATCCATTCCATGCTTGATGGCACTGTACAAGATCGAGTTGCGCTGGGCTGCATAGCCTTTCCCGAAAATTTTCCTTGCAGCTTCCGGATCGATCCGACCGGCACGGCTGAGCGCTTCGACTTCCTCGCTGATTTCTTTTTTCCCGATAAAAATGGTCCCGTCGATGGATTTCGCGATATCGGGATGAATGTTGATATAGTCTTTTTCCGTGGTGTTGTTGTAGGCAAGATCGTAAGCCACGAAAACATTCAATAGAATGTTTTTATTGTCGACCAGACCGGATTCCTCCCAATTATGGATATAGCTTCTCAATACTTTCTGGAAACTTTTCCTGCCGGTTGCAAAACCGATACCGACCCGAACCAGGTTGTTTTGATGCATCGTCTTTCCTCCATCCATCGATTTGAAAAATACAAAGCTGCAGACATCGATCCGCAGCATGCTCAGAATATTTTGAAAATAAATTGCCTTTCCTTGTGACCTCTGCGTGAACCACGGATCGTTCCTTATCAATGCGTATGTTTCATGTTTTCTTAATTCGTATGATTACAAATGGTATATTAACATTTTAACATGAGCCTTCACCTTTGACAACCTATCTTCGCATATGGGTTGTCGCCTGGGCGGTTCATGAAAGGCCTCCTTGTCTGATTTATTCAAAAAGTGCACCTCCAAGCGTTCGATCGATTTCTCGCCTGTGAGGTGCACTTCAGCAACCTGCCTTTGATTTAGTCCTTATGGATGTCCAGATCATCGATCTTGACCGCCCGGGTATGCTTGATGGGCAGCCAGACCGTCTGTTTCCGGATGAAGCAGGCCACATTGATGGGCAGCCAGCTGACGATAAAAAACCAGAAGCCGAAGATCCCCTTGAGCATCTTCCGCACTTTTTTTTGTTCCAGCAGAATGACCGCCAAGGCGATGCCCGTGGTGACGATATAGGAGTATACAATGGGCAGGATGACCCGGCTGACAAAAATGGGATGGCCCAGACCGGCATGCCAGACGATCGGAAGATTGTAGGCGATGATCCACACGACCGCAGCCAGGACAATGACCTGGATGATGGGAATCAGGAAAAACATAGCAAGGTCAAAGCTGGAACAGTCTCTTTGTGTGAAGGCCCGTTTGACCAGCTTCGTGAAATACATCTTCATGCATTGCAGCAGGCCCGCGGACCAGCGGATCCTTTGATTCCAGGACTGGGAAAAGGTCAGGGGCTGTTCATCATACACAATGGCGTGGGGCACCCAATGGACCCGATCTCCGGACAGCACGCATTGGGCGGTAAACTCCACATCCTCCGTCATGGCGGTGGTGTGCCAGCCCCGGTGTTTCCGGATCACCTCCATGCTGGCAAAAAAGCCGCTCCCGTTGATCAGTGCGGAAAGGTTCAGGATTTCCCGGGCGGTGTTCATAAACCGGTCGTCCATGTAATAAAAAATAGTATAACAGCTGGAAATCATGCTGTCGTAAGGGTTCTTGCTCTCCCGGTAACCCTGTCCCACCTTGGCCCCCCGGCCCATGGCGTGGTTCATCTCCATGAGGAAGTCCTCGTGGACCAGATTGTCAGCGTCAATGATGCAGAAGGCGTCGTAGATGTCGCCCTGCGGCAGGATGCTGTCAAAATACTCCTTCAGCACGTCCCCTTTGGACCGGATCACGCTTTGGCACTCAAAAATCTTGGCCCCTTTGGCTTGGGCGATCTCTTGGGTGCGGTCGGAGCAGTTGTTGGGGATGATCACCAAATCATAGAGCGTCTTGGGATAATTGAGGTTCTGAACGCTGTCGATCAGATCGCCAATCACAAGCTCCTCGTTGCGGGCTGCCACCAGGATCGCGAACTTGAATTTAGGCGGGAATTTTTCCTTTCGTTTCTGGGGCAGTAATGAAAAGAGTGCCACCAATACGAAATAGGAGGCGAAGAACGTCAATAGAAAGCCTATGATCCATGCGGTGATTCGAAACATATCGGTCATGATCGATGAGCCTCCATATGGTTTGAAAGTTTCCTTAGGCTAATATTTTAGCACGTTTTCTTATAATACAATAGTGATAAATATAAAAACACGTTTCATTCATGCTCCGCCTCAGCCAGGGAGCGCATCCTCAGGATGCACAGCCGCAATCGCCGCCGGTGGTCTGCACGTCCTGGGAACAGATCCAGACTTCCCTGGCGGCCCCATTCCAGAATACGCTGCCGCCAAAGGCTTCCGCCAATGCCCTAGCCGGCAGCATCAGCCGTCCGGGCGCCTGGATTTCCGGCGGTGTCTCCAGAATAAGGATTGCTCCGTTGATCCAGATCTTGTTCTGGCCCAGGGTAAGCCGGACCAGATCAGCCCCTTTGGTCAATGTAACGATTCCCGTGATACCGTCCCATATCACATCATTTTCTGTGATCCCCAGCGCCAGGGCCATCTGCCGCACCGGCAAAAAAGCCCTTCCCTGCCGGATGTATGGCGCCGCATCCATCATGCTTCCGATGCTTCTCAACTGGCAGTCGAGGCTGCCTATGGTGAAGCGGCTGCAGTCGCACTCGATGGGCAGCGAAAGATCACTGCTCCAGGCCACCCAGGAGCCGTCATAATTTGCAACATTTTCATAGTCCAGGATTTGAGTCAGCACAAAATCATTCAGCGCCGATTGGAAGCCGCTGTGACAATAGACGGCCACCGGACGCTCTCCCGTGATGCCCTGCTGACGGAACAGGGACCGCAGCGCATCCGCAGTTTGAAACCGGCCCGAAGCATCCAGAAGGTCCTTCCAGCAGACGTTGACGGCCCCGGGGATCCTGCCGCGGCGAAGAGCCGGTGCGGTCAGCACCTGGCCGGTATATTCCGCTGGGATTCGGGCGTCAACCAGCTGGAAATGGCTGCGAAGACCGGACCGGAGCTGGGAGGTGCTGGTGTTGATCCCGGTTTTGAATTTCCGAGGATCCAGCCGGTAATCGCTGGCCGTAATGACCGGCGTGTCCACCGCCACCGGATAGCCTGCTTCCTTCCAGGTCTGCAGATTGCCGTTCAGGAGATGCACAGACCCAACCCCGTAAAACTCCAGGGTCCACCATAACCGTGCCGCGTCGAAGGCGGTCTGGCTGTACAGATACAGCGTATCCCCGGTCCGGATGCCCAGCCTTTGAAGTAAAGCTTCCATTTGCCGTTCCGTTAGCAGCTCACTGGGCGTGGGGTCCAGCGGATTGGCCAGATCCGACCGTGTGAGGTGGCGAGCACCGGGAATATGCCCTTGGGCGTAGACCTCCGCAGGACTCACATCCAAAACCACCGCAGCGGGATCCGCCAGCCGACCGTACAATTCCGCCTCGGTCACCAAAGCACCATCGTCCGCCATGGCCGCCATCGGGCCGGCCAGCATCAGGACCATGATGAACATCGAGATGATCACCCAACGCATGGTTTTCAAAGAGACCCCCTCCTTTATAAGCGTCTTCCGGATCCGCCCTCGCAGGAAACCGCGAAGGTTCAGCTTCTTGATTTTATAGTATACCATTATTTTCCATGTGTAAACCCGTATCCGCGGTTTTATTTCCCCGGAAATGACGGGGCGATGGCCGCAAAAAAGGCGGCGCACTTTGGCGCCGCCGTCCGGGGAGGGAGGTTCGATTATTCATGATCGCTGCAGCAGCCGTGATCGCAGTCGGCACATTCGCTGAAAAGGCTCTTATCATAGTCGATCCCATGACCGTCATAGTAATTCTTCACCGCCGCCTTCACGGCTTCTTCCGCCAGCACCGAGCAATGGATCTTGTGGACCGGCAGGCCGTCCAGGGCCTCCACCACCGCTTGGTTAGACAAGGTCAAAGCCTCCTCCACCGTCTTGCCCTTGATCATTTCCGTGGCCATGCTGCTGGTGGCAATGGCCGATCCGCAGCCGAAGGTGTTGAATTTCACATCTTCGATGACGCCGTCCTTGATTTTCAAGTACATTCTCATGATGTCGCCGCATTTGGCGTTGCCCACTTCGCCGATGCCGTCCGCATCCTCGATTTTTCCCACATTCCGGGGATGGGTGAAATGATCCATGACTTTTTCAGTGTATAACATAGCTTGCCTTTCCTTTCTGCAGATCGTCCCAGACGGGGGATATGGCGCGTAAATATGCCACCACTTCTGGGACCGTCCGGATGATGTATTCGACTTCCTCCTCGGTATTGTGTTCGCAAAGGGATAAACGCAGGGAACCGTGGGCCACCTCATGGGACCGGCCGATGGCCAGGAGCACATGGCTGGGATCCAGGGAGCCCGAGGTGCAGGCGGAGCCGCTGGAGGCGGCGATGCCTTTCATGTCCAGAAGCAGGAGCAAGGATTCGCCTTCAATGGCCTCAAAGCACATGTTCACATTGCCCGGAAGACGGGATGCTCCATCGCCGTTGAGGATGGAATGAGGGATTTTGGCAAGTCCTTCGATGAGACGATCCCTGAGCCGCTGCACATAGGCCCCATTCTGTTCCATGGAAGCGCAGGCTTCCTCCAGGGCTGCCGCCATGCCCATGATGGCGGGAACATTTTCAGTGCCGGCCCGCTTGCCCCGCTCCTGGGCGCCGCCATAAATGAGGTTGGTCAGGGGGATTCCCCTTCTGGCGAACATCGCCCCCGCCCCTTTGGGCCCATGGAATTTATGGGCGGATAAGGAGAGCAGGTCGATATTCATGGCTTTCACATCGATGGGCAGATGGCCCGCCGCTTGAACGGCATCCGTGTGAAACAGTACGCCCTTTTCGCGGCAGATCCGGCCGATTTCCGCGATGGGCTGGATGGTGCCGATTTCGTTGTTGGCAAACATGATGGTGACCAGGGCGGTGTCGGAACGGATGGCTTCTGCAACCTCCTCCGGCTTTACCAATCCCTCCGGATAGACATCCAGCAGCGTAATTTCAAAGCCCTGCTTCTGCAGATGGTCCAGGGTGTGCAGCACCGCATGGTGCTCGAATTTGGACGAGATGATGTGTTTCTTGCCCTTGGCAGCCCCTGCGGCTGCCGCAGAGACGATGGCTTGGTTGTCAGCTTCACTGCCGCCGGAGGTAAAGTAGATTTCCCTGGGCAAGCATCCGATGTGCTTGGCGACGGTTTCCCGGGCCTGAGCCAGGGCCTCCGCCGCTTCCTGCCCCGGCGTATGAAGACTGGAGGGATTGCCATAAACCTTGCCCATAAAAGGAAGCATGGCCTCGATGGCGGTTTTGCGCATTGGGGTGGTTGCTGCATGGTCCGCATAAATTTTCATAATCATCATTCCTCACGATCCATTGGTTTCAATGCGTCACAGCCGTCGTTTCGCATATATTTCCTATCGTTTTAATATGATTATACATTGACGCCTTTCGTCTTGTCAATATTATTCCTATTATATTTATAGGTTTTGCGCAAAAAATTTTACGATGCACTATGAGCTCAGGGCTCCTTAAACCCTTAAATGCAGGCTTCGGCCGGGTTGTCCCGGGTTTGCTCCGCCAAATCGGCCAGGGTCACGCTCTGCAGATATTCCTCGATCCGCCGGTCCAGCTCCCGCCACATGGGCAGGGTGGCGCACCGCTGGGACCTTGGACAGACTTGCTCCGCCAATCCCAAACAAGCCACCGGAGACAGGCTCCCTTCCACCGCTTTTAAAACCTCAGCCACGGTGATCTTTTCCGGTCCTTTGGCCAGAACGTATCCGCCGCCTTTGCCCCGGGAGCCGAGGACAAAACCGGACTTGCTCAAAAGCCCAACGATCATTTCCGAATACTTTTCCGAGATTTCCTGCCGCTCTGCGATCTCTTTCAGCGGGATATATTCTCCGGACTGGTGCTGAGCCAGATCGACCATGATTCGAAGGGCATAGCGCCCTTTGGTTGAAATCTTCATTCTGCTCCCCCCTTATATTCCCCATTTTAAGATAGGTTTTATAGGTTTTCAAGGGCGCTGCCTCTTTAAAACAAAAAAAGACTTCGCGTGAAGTCTTTTTTTGCGGCAAAAGGATCGGACTATCCCAGACAGCACTCCGCATCGATCTGATCGCTGATCCGGTTTAGGGTTGCGAAAAGTGTATTGACCGCTTCCTGGATTTCCGCGGTCATTTCGGTATGGAAATCAATGTTCTTGTACTGGATCCCCATCAAGGTGACGTCTGTATCGGATTCATGGGCAAGGTAATCGATCATGATTTTTTCCATACGCTTTCTCCTTCATTCACGTTCGTGCGCTTTGCAGCTTGGCCTTTCCGGTACTGAGCGGGCCTCTTTTCTCGTCTTGCTTTGAATGATAAAGGAGAGTGCCTCCGGCTTCAACCATAGTTTTTATTTAGACCTGCTTTCGCATTGCCCTAACAAACTTGCCTCGTTGCAACAACTTTTTCGGTATTGCGATAACGAACTTCGCCGGATTTCTAACAATGCCTCCCAATGGGAAAAGCCGTCTGAAGCTTTCGCAGACGGCTTTGAAAGTATGGTAAATAGAGCAGCGAGATTCCCGGCAGCTTACACCAGGTCGGCCTGCCCGGTGACCGGGTCCATGATCAGGCCGTAGACCTTGATGTCTTTTGGCATCAGCGGATGGTCCTCAATGTTTTTCACGGTGGCTTTGACCGAGGAGGCCACACAGTCGAACCCCTGCAGCCATTGTTCGTAATGAACGCCGCAAAAACGGACCATGTCAATGGTTTCCTGGGTGACGCCCCGTTGCTTCATTTTGTTCAAAAGAGCCTGGCTGTCGATGCTTTGCATGCCGCAGTCCTTGTGGCCCACCACCAGGATGGTGTCCACCTCCAGATCGTAGACAGCCACGATCAGGCTGCGCATGACGCTGCCGAAAGGGGCCGAAATGACGGCACCGGCGTTTTTGATCATTTTTACATCGCCGTTTTTGACTCCAAGGGCTGCCGGCAGCAGCTCCGTCAGCCGGGTATCCATACAGCTGACGATGGCGATTCGTTTGTTGGGAAGCTTGCCGGTGATGTACTGCTCGTAATGCTTGCCTTCCACAAACGCCCGGTTGAATTTCAGGATTTCTTCGATCATAAAGCACCTCTTCTCTCTCCGGAAATTGGCTTAAATGATTCTAACATCCCAAAGCAATAAATTCAATGTCCGTTTTCATGTCTGATGGTTGGATTCGATCGTGTCCGATCAAACTCGCAAAAGGCATTGTACCTCGATCAGGTTGAGCTGCTTTTGTAATGTTCTTCGGGTCAATATTCTACAGTTTATACACGCCCATGCAAAAATTCATTTTCAGTGCGTCAACTGAAAATGAATTTTTGACTGTCTATGCTGTTGTAATTTCGAAGTTCATTTTAATCAGAATAATTAAAATCTGTAAATTGCAGCAACCCCTGTGGTGCTGGGCATTCTTTCTTTTGGCAGCACAATGACCTCCCCTTTGTCTTTGAGCAGTGCTTTGATCAAATCATCAAGTATATCTCCTTGATCTGTCTCCACCGTACTGTATGAATGGATGCTGCCGTTGCTTTCGTCAAATTTGCCTGGCAATCGCCGGTCCGCTTCAAGCAAAAATGTTTTCACGCGTTTCTCAAAAACAGCCTTGGCAACATTCTGCAAATCATCAGACCCCAGGCCGTTTGCTTTTGCGTTGATGAAGCCCTCCACAAGCGTTTTAGTCTTTTCCAGGTACAACGGTTCAAAAATTTTCCATGCCTGGTCTTTCAACTGTTCCATACCAAAGGCCTCATAGGAAGCCTTGACCCCCTCTTTCAATAAATAGGGATTGTTGCTTATTTTGCGAAATATCGCTTGGTTTTCTGCCAAAGAGACAAGGAGGAGCGGCAGCTTTGAATTCTTTGAATAATTTTCCAGAATGATTTGATCCACATATCTGAAATACTTTTCTAAATCGATGAGAACATCGTCTTTTTTTCCCCCATGCCCGTGAAACATAGAAACGCCGCCTGTGCCGCCGTAGGAACCATGGGTCAGGTATCTCTCTGTATGCTGTTCACCAAGCACTTCATCGATCGTCCTTGGAATCCCGGTATTGATTTCTATTTCTGAAAGACCATACCGGTTGCCTTCGTAAAGCGAGAAATTTTTTCCACTCAGCCCAAGAAGCTGATACTCATCCGCTGACTGAAATGCTCTAAGGAGCGGATTGAGATGAAAGCTTTTGGAAACAGAAAACATGTCGTTTACTGGCCGAGCCAACTTATATACGATGCAACGGTCTATGTTCGCTAAGATAGCCAGCCCATCCAAGGTATGATTCCAAAAGTCTTGATCCTGATTCAGCTCGTAAAGCGGCGCCATCAGCCGATCTGGCTCCTCTTCCGGATTCTTTTCTTTTAGAATTGTTTTAATTTTGTCAAGGATATTTTTATAGGTTATGATATCCTTCTTCTTTTCTGCAGTGCCCCGATGCGTTGTCTGATAGAGCGTAATGCATAGCCCGGCATCTTGGAAGATGATGTCATCGGGGAACTCCCGAACGATCTTATAGCTCATAAATATCCTCCTCTCGAATCGTAGGCCATCGTTCATATTCATTCTATCAGATGTTGTCTGAATCTTCAAACTTTAAACTTCGTGTGGCTATTTACTCCGGTCTTGCTCCCATTAAAAAATGATCCCTATAAAAGGTATCTGCCATAGGTTTTTATGAAATCCAGGATTACCCTGGGATTTCCGCCAAAAAGCAGGGAAAATTCCGCTGCAAATAAGAATCCGCACGCGCTGCATAAGCCTTCAATGTCGATGCAGCGGCCGCAGATCCATCGTTTTCCGTTCTCCATGACAACGCATTGCCGGCAGGGCGTTTTGAAACGGTGCGCCGCCGCATAGGGCAGGGCGCTGCGAAGATTCAGCACAGGTTCCCCCTTGGCCATGCAGGCGGTAATGCGGCGGACGGCCTCCAGGGTTTCCTCCCGGCTCAGCTGCAGCCCTTCCGTGCCGGGATAGGGCGTATGAAAATTGAAGGACACCGCCTGGACGTGAGGTGTGGTCCGGGCTGTTTCGCAGACGGCCTCGATGTCCTCCCGGTTGATCGAATTGATGGCCATATAAAGGCAAAGGTTGTTCGCGGGCGCCTGCCGAAGATTTTCCAAAATCCGGTCGTAGGTGTCGCCGCGGATCCGATTGTGGCTGGCTCGGCTGCCGTCCAGGCTGACCAGGATCAGGTCGGCTTCCGGCAAATCCAGAGGAAAGGTGCCGTTGGTCACCACGCTGACCAGATCAAATCCCATTCCCCTCGCCTCGATGACCAAATCCCTCAGGCGCCTGTCCCCATCCTCCCAGAGGAAGGGCTCGCCGCCATAGAAAAACAGGATACGGACGCCTTGGGAATGCAAGGTCTTCATATCCTCCCGGACGGTTTCATAGGAATAGACCGCCCCGTCGGCCATGCTGACGGCGCAGTGCAGGCAGGATAGATTGCAGCGGTCCGTCAGGATCAGGGACCCGATCAGCGGGTCTTCCCGCCGGAACAAAATGGTGGTCAGTCCGAAAAAAGACAGCTTCATCAGCGAGGCGAGCTTCATATCATCCTCCCGAAAAGCCTCCCAGGGCGGCTTGTACGCATACTGCCCCGGTCCTAAGGCACAAGGCGCAGGAATTCAGCTGGAATGGGCGATTCAAAACGCAAAGGCTGGCCGGTGACCGGGTGGCGAAACGCCAGGATCCGGGCGTGCAGGGCCAGACGGCCAATGGGATTGGTTTGGGCGCCGTACTTTTTATCGCCCACGATGCTGTGACCAATGTCCTTCATATGGACCCGGATCTGGTTTTTTCGGCCGGTTTCCAGTTGGAGCTCCAGAAGGGACCGTGCCGACGCACTTTGAAGCACTTTGTAGTGGGTCACGGCTTCAACCCCTTCTCCGGGCGCGGTGGTGCTATACATCAGCTTGGTCTTGGTCTCCGCCAGGCGGGAAGCGATGGTGCCCTCCGGTTTGCGGACCAAGCCTTCCACCACCGCAACATAGATCCGTTCCGTCACAAGCCGCTTCCATTGGCTCTGCAATTTGTTTTTGACCTCCTCGCTTTTGGCGAAGAGCATGACGCCGGAGGTGTCCCGGTCCAGACGGTGCACGATAAAAAGCCGTTTGCCCGGATCGGTTGTCCGCACGTGGTCTGCCAGCAGATGGTAGGCCGTTTTTTCCTTCTCTTTTTCGGAAGCGATGGTCAGAAGGCCCGATGGTTTGCTGATCACGATCAGATCAGGGTCCTCGAAGAGGATCTCCAGGCCCTTCGCCGTTTCAGCCTTCCGGGGACCGGACCAATTGATTGCCACGCTCTGGCCCGGCTGCAGCGGGTGATTGTATTGGGTGACCACCCCGTTGTCCACGGTGACCTGTCCCCGGGTTAGGAGGGCCTTGACGCTGCTGCGGCTGTGGTCCGGCAATTTTTCCATCAGGAAAGCCATCAGCTCAGCAGGCTCCGAAACCCGCAGGCGTGTTGTTTTTTCGGCGGTCTTTGGTCCGCGCCCGGGCGCGTGATTCTTTTTTTTCATGAAGCCATCCTTCGCGTCTTTCTTGCGGCATGCCATGGATTGCCGGCTCAGTGTTCGAATTTCAGCATCTCTGTCCATTCCGCCAAGGCCTCAGGATCCTTGCCCACATCCTGGATCACAAGCTTCGGAAAACGGCTGAGGCGTTTTCGGGTGATGACCGCCATTTTCAGGACATCCTGGTTGCGGGTGGTGGTGGTCCCCTTGATGACCTCGTGGATGGTGGCGTCGTTCATGCAAATCACGATGTCCTGATCTGCCTTGTCCTTCATTACATTCAAGAGGGTCTGCAGGGCGACCTGCCCGACGATGGCCGGTTTGCGGTAATCCAGAAAAACCGCTTGCTTGGCGATCAGGGCTTCATCTTCCAGGATACAGTACTGCACCTGAATGTCCTCCCCTTCGTATGTTGTGGAAATGCCGGCCAGATATGCTTTGATCATTGGATTCCTCCGCCCTCGCTGTCAATGTTGGGTAATGTTTATTTCAAATAACAGTATAACCGATATGGGAAGGATTTCATACTGCAGGTTTTATTCAAGAACGGGCGGCAAGACACCGCAAGGCACCCATCGTTGCAGGATGCTTCGGGCTGCGCCTGATTCTTTAAAAAAATGAATTAGAGCAAGCATTCATGATTCTCCCTCGAACCAATCCTGCCTGCCCTAATCCTTGGGATGGCTTTGCAATTCTGCATGCCTCCTTCTAGAATTCCTTGAATTTCGCTTCCGCAGTTTGATTACTGCCTTGCTACTGATGTTTGCCTTTCGATCCATCCGGTCGTCTCTTTGAGTGCTTGTACAGGTAATGTTGAGATCTATCCAGGTACCTGGAGGATGTGTATATCAAGGGGGAACCTGACCACATCTGCAGATTTTCCTGTATATTCTCTTTTTAGCCTTGCAGCTATTTACCTTGAGCCTCTGAAGCTTTCCTTCAGGTCGGGCAAACTCTTCAAGGTGTCCAGTACGTAACTTTCGTTATTTCCTGGATTGATTATATTATAAGGGATGGGGAGGTAAAAATCAAGCTTTTTGACTGAATATTGTGTTTATTTATGTTTTTTTGTTATGTAAAAAGAGAAGGAGGGACGGGGTCTTTTTGCGGCGCTCGCAAAAAGCCCCCGTCCCCTCCCGCTGCTCAAGCAGCCCAGGCAGTGCCCTTCCCTAAACGCTTCTCACGCATGCTCTCTCAATCTCGATCATTCGAGCTCGCAGGCTCTGTCACTTTTTGCGGCGCCCGCAAAAAGCCCCCGTCCCCCAATAATCAAAAAACCTGCGGAACCCTCTCCCGGTTCCGCAGGTTTCTCCAATCGATCTTTTGTTCCTCCGCGGCTTGCCCTCGATGTTCCCTTAGGCTTTCGCGGTTTTCGCCGTCTTCTTCACGTCGGCCTTGTGGTTCTGCCACATGGTCCACAGGGGGCCGGCGATGCAAATGGTGGAATAGCAGCCGGAAATCGTGCCGAACATCATGGGCAACGCAAATTTCCGGATAGAGTCGATGTCGTAGATCTGCGCAAAAATGTAGACAATAGCAATGCTCAGGAACACCGCAACGCTGGTGTTGATGGAGCGGGACATGGACTGGTTGATGCTGGTATCCACCAGATCTTCCATGGTTACCTTCCGGCCCATCAGTCGTTCGTTTTCCCGGATCCGGTCGTACACGACGATGGTATCATTGATCGAGAAACCAATGATGGTCAGCATGGCCGCGATGTAGGAGTCGTTTAGCGGGATCCTGAATACGATAAACGTCGCCGTCACGATCAGGCAGTCATGGATCAGGGCGACGATGGCCATGGCGCCGGCGGACAAGCCGCCGATGTTCCTGAAGCGGATGCCCACATAGATCATGATCAGCAGGAAGGCCAGTCCAACCGCGAAAAGGCTGTCCCTGAAGAATTTGGCGCCGATGTAGGGCTCAACCGTCAAGGACTCAGCCAGGGCCAGCTTGGAGTCGGGGTAAGCCTCTAGAATCGTCGATGTGATGATTTCCTGCTCCTGGGTGGTCACAGCGTCATTGCTGGCCAGGCTGACGGTGATTTTCTGCTCGTCTCTGGCCATATTGGTTTCCAGGAGGCAATTGGTTGGCCGGCCGATGGCCTCTTCGATCAGCTGGCCGGTCTTCTCGGCATCCATTGTGCCTTCATAGGTGTATTTGAGGATCGAACCGCCTTTGAACTGGATGTCCAGCTGGATGCCGAAGACGAATGCGCTGATGATCCCCAGCAGGATCAAGGCGATGGATATACCGAAATAGATTTTTCTATGCTTATAAAACTTGATCATTTCACTGCCCCCTTCGCACCGAAATATTGCGGCTTGCGCAATTTGCTGAAATCGCTCAGCGACCGGATCATGAGCCGGGACGCGGTGACGCCGGCCACAAAGTTCATGATGACGCCGGTAAGAAGCGTATAGCCGAAGGACAGCATGGCGCCGGAGCCGAAGATGATCAGGATGATGGCGACGATGATCACCGTGATATTACCGTCGAAGACGGAAGAAAAGGCCTTGTCGAAGCCTGCATCAATGGCCCCCCACAAGGTTTTGCCCGCATTCAATTCTTCCTTGATGCGTTCGGAAACGATCACGTTGGCGTCCACGCCCATCCCGATGGACAGGATCACGCCGGCGATGCCGGGCAGGGTCAGGGTGAACTGGGGCACGGAAAGGGCCAGCAGCTGACCGGCCACCTGCAGCAGCAGGGCGATGCAGGCCACCAGACCGGGCAGGCGGTAGTAGAGCAGCATGAACAGGCAGACCAGCCCAAAGGCGACCTGGCCGGCCAGGACCATGGTGGAAAGGGCGTTGCTGCCCAGGATCGGGCTGATGATGTTGCTGTTCTTGGCGATCAGAGAGAAAGGCAGTGCGCCGGAATTGATCTGGTCGGAAAGGGCCTTGGCCGTTTCCAGGGTGCCCAGATTGGTGATGTTGGCGGTGCCTCCGGTGATCTTTTCTTCAACGACCGGATCGGAAATCAAGGTTTCATCCATATAGATCGAGATCTTCTGGCCCACCAGCTTGCCCGTGGCATCCGCGAATTTCTTGGCGCCTTCGCTGGAGAGCTCCAGGAGAACAATGGGCTGCGCGGTCTGGGGGGTCAGCTGGGCTGTGGTCTTGGCCACATCGGTGCCTTCCAGGACGACGTTGCCGGAAGGATCACGGAAGGTCAGCTTCGCGGTCTGCCCCAGCTCTGAAACCGCTTTCTGGGGATCAAAGTCTGCCTCGTCGGATTTCCAGGGGAAACGGACGATGATTTTGCTGTTTTCTTTGTCGATGGTCACATCGCGGTCCGTGATGTTGGCCGCGTCCATGCGGGTTTCGATGATGGCCTTGGCGGATTCCAATTCGCTGTCGGTGGGTGTACGGTCCAAATCCTTGGGTTCGTAGGTCGCTTCCACGCCGCCGCGGATGTCGATGCCGTAGCGCATCAGACCGGCGCCCTTGATCTCAAAATTGCCGATGTGCAGGCCGAAGACGGCCAGCAGCATCAATCCGGCTGTAAGCAACGCCACAACGAAAAACATATATTTCGAACGTAAAAATTGCATTGATCTTTCCCTCCAATTTGTATCAGTATGGCTTCGGATCCTTGTCCACAACCGTCACTTCATGCCGTCCTGGTCATGGATCTGGCTCATAAACCGCCGGTTGGCCGGCTCCAGATTGATCATTTCGGAGGTTTTGATATAGAAGCATAGCAACCCTGCCGTAATGAGCATCCAATCCAGGCTGTCCGGGCTGTTTTTCGGCCGCGGGCTCCGGGAGAAGCCGTTTTGAGCAAGGCTGGCTGCCGATAGGGCTTCTCTGAATTCCAGACGGTCGAGCCAGTCGAACATCTCGCTCTTCATAGAGGAAGCCGCACTTGCAGCGCGGCCTGAGAAGGCATGGGACTCGATCATTCCCTGCAGGCCGCTGCCAACGTGGATCACGCCGAGGCTGCCCAGGACAAAAAGGGCAAGAATACATAAAAGGAGGCCTGTTATAATGGTTTTGCTTTTTAGTTGGATATGCAAATCCCACAGTCCCCCTTTCCGAATCAACTTGTTTTCTAGCGCCGGCACGGCCAGCCTGAAGGCTCTCTTTCACTTGTCATACCTGGATAATTATAGATATATCCGTCAGGTCTGTCAATCCCGGGATACGCCCTCCGACCCATTCCCATCCGGCGTTCATCCGACGCTTATCCGGCTCTAGAATTTGCGGGTCAGCAGGTCGCTGTGCTCCAGAAGGCCTTCCACCGTATCGAATCCCAGCTGATGGAGCATTTCGATCACGTTGGGATTTTCTGCCGGAGTGGCATAAGCCGCCGCATCGCCGTAGGCTTCCACATTGTCTCGTCCGCGGTCCCGGTCGAGGATGGCCTTGGGCCCACCCACGCAGCCGCCAACACAGCCCATGCCCTCAAAAAAGTTTGCGTCGGTTTTTCCGGCCAGCAAATCGTTCAGCATGGCTTTGCAGGCCGCCACCCCATCCGCCTTTTGCGTGCGAATGCGGACCGGCCGGTTGGGATTGAGGCGCTCCACGGTGTCCTGCACCGCCTCGCTGACGCCGCCGGATCGGGCATAGATCCTCCCGGCCCGGGAGGAATGGTCGCTTTCGCTTTCCTCAAAGCGGGCGGGATCGATCTCCATAGCCTCGAAAATATCCTGCACCTCCTGAAAGGTCAGTACAAAATCCACGGCACCGGCCAGGTCGGCTTCCCGGGCTTCAGACTTCTTGGCCAGGCAGGGCCCGATGAAAACGGTCACCGCGTCTGGATAAAGGGATTTGATCATCCGGCCGCTGGCGACCATGGGAGAAACCGAGCCCGGCACATGGGGCATCAGCTGATTGTACACCTTGCGGATCATGGCGATCCACATGGGGCAGCAGCAGCTGGTCAGCTGATAATCCGATTCTTTTTGAATGTTCCGGTCAAATTCCAGGGCTTCCTTCAGGGTCAGGATGTCGGCAAACAAGGCCACCTCCACCATGCCGTCAAAGCCGATCCGCTTCAGGGCGCTCCGCAGCCTTCCCGGCGTCACCTCCGCACCGAATTGGCCATAAAAAGCCGGGGCGATCAGGGCGTACACCAGATGCTCCCGGGCGCCAATGGCCTGAAGGGCCGGAATGATGTCCTTGCTGGCCATCAGCTTTTGGGCATGGCAGCGGTCGATGCAGAGGCCGCAGCCGATGCACAATTCCTTGTCGATCAGGATATCCCCGTCCGGTCCCGGATGAATGGCATCAAATTCACAGGCCGCCGCACAATTCGCTTGAGCCTCCGGCGGGCAATCGCAGCTGCCCAAACGCCAGACCAGGGGGTGCCTTTGGGGTTTCAGCAAGCAATCCAGCTGGATGGGATCCGCATCCTCCGCAAGGGCGGTATCCGAGGGGGGGCCGACCTTTGGCTTGAGGGTGTCCATTACCAGCCGTCGATACAATTCCTGAAAGGTGGTGGTCATCGCAATCCCTCGCTTCTCAAGATATCAGTCGGTGCGGCACCGGAGCGGCCGGATCATCGATCCTGGTCGGCGCTGCCTTCCGGGAACACTTCATCGTGGGGCAATGCCGGGGCATCGGACCATAAACGCTCCAGATTGTAGAAACTCCGTTCGTCCTCCTGGAAGATATGGACAATGACGGTGCCGAAATCCAACAGGATCCAGCGGCCTTCCTGGAAGCCTTCGGTGCGGAGGACGTTTTGCCCGGCAGCCTCCAGGGCCTCCGAGACGGCTTCGGCCAGTGCCTGGGTCTGAGCCCGGCTGTTGCCGGTGCCGACCACAAAATAATCGGTGATCACTGTCAGATCCTCCAGCTTGAGGACCGTGATTTTAGAACCTTTTTTTGCATCCATGGAACGCGCGGCCAAAATGGCCATGTCTTTACTGTTCATGAGGGTCTCCTTTCACACTATGCGCATGTTCGGGTTGTGCCGGCCGATCGATCCGGTGGCCAAAATCGGTCTCCGTCAGCCATTTCCGGCAGGCCACCATCCCCTGATGGACCGGCACCCTTTTTCTCTCTAAAAATATAAATGTCTGATCGATGGACTCCAGCATGACCAGCCTCAGGTCCGCCTGGGCCAGCTCCCGCAGCTCGGCGATCCCGTGATAGCAACGGCCGGGCTCGATGAGGTCCGCCATAAAGACGATGCAGGCTTCCAGACTCATGTTGGGAGCCGCCGTGGTATGATATCGGATGGCTTCTAAAACGATGGGATCCTTCACACCCCATTGGGTTTCCGCCATCCAGGCAGCCACAGGCCCATGGAGGATGGATGGGTTCTCCCGTTCCGAGGGGTCGGTGATCAGGCCGGCTTCCTCAGCGATTTCCAAGAGCTCCCGGTCCTTCATTTCTTTGGCGCCGTCGTGAAGCAGCCCTGCCAGAGCGATTTTGTCCGGCGCCCCGCCGTACAAGCGGCTCAGTTCAACGCCGGTCTCCGCCACCTTGAGGCTGTGCTCCAGACGTTTGGCGCTCAGTGTCCGGGCCATCAGATCGATGTAATATTCCCAATCGATGCCGCCTAACTCAGGCTGCCGGAAGAAATCCAGAATTTCACGCATTCAGTGTCTCCCGTTAGGTCTGATCCAGATACAGATCGTTTTTGTTGATGTAATATTCCACCGGTTCCGGAAGGAGGTATTTGATGGTCCGCCCCTCCGCCACCCGGCGCCGGATGTCCGTGGAGGAAATGGCCATGGCCGTCACCTCGATGGGGATGATTTTTTGCAGGTAACCCGGCTTCAGCTGCTGCCGGACGATCCGCTCCATGGCGGAAAGGTCATAACCGGGCCGCGTGGCCGCAATGAAGGTGCAGTTCTCAAAGAGACGGTCCACATCCTTCCAGGTAATGATCTCCAGGATGGCATCGGCCCCGGTAATAAAATAAATTTCACTGCCAGGCTCCAGCAGTCTGCGGAAATACAGGACCGTGTCAATGGCATAGGATGCGCCGGGACGGTCCATCTCCACCCGGGAAACCTCAAAGTAGGGGTTGGTGACCGTGGCCAGCTCCGTCATCAGGAATCTTTTTTCCTTGCCGGTGATGATTTGGCCTGCCTTATGGGGCGGCTGCCCTGAAGGGACAAACACCACCTTGTCCAGATCGAAACGGGACCGGACCGCTTCCGCGGTGACCAGGTGCCCCTGGTGGATCGGATCGAAGGTTCCGCCCATCAGCCCGATGCGCTTTGCTTTGCTTAGATGGAGTTCTTCATGGGAAAAGGCAGGATCGTCGCACATGCCGCTTATCCCCTCACTTGTCCGTTGCCGCGGATGATATATTTGATGGTGGTCATTTCTTTTAAGCCCATGGGCCCCCGTGCATGAAGCTTCTGGGTGCTGATGCCCATCTCGGCGCCGAAGCCGAATTGGCCGCCGTCGGTAAAGCGGGTGGAGGCATTCACATAAACCGCCGCCGCATCCACCTGGGCCGTGAAGCGCTGGGTGTTGGGATAGCTGTTGGTGACGATGGCTTCGGAATGCCGGGTGCCGAAACGGTTGATATGGTCGATGGCCTCCTGAAGGCTATCCACCACCTTGACCGCCAGGATCAGATCCAGAAACTCGGCGGCGTAGTCCTCTTCGGTGGCTTCCTGAACACCCGGCACCAGCCGCTGGGTTTCCGGGCAGCCCCGCAGCTGCACGCCCTTATCCATCAAGGCTCTGGCCGCCATGGGCAGGAAGGCCTCCGCAATCTGCCGATGCACCAGCAAGGATTCCGCCGCGTTGCAGACGCCGGTCCGCTGGGTCTTGGCATTGAGGATGATGTCACAGGCCATTTGCAGGTCCGCATCCGCATCCACATAAACGTGGCAGTTGCCGACGCCGGTCTCGATCACCGGGACCGTGGCGTTTTTCAGGACCGACTGGATCAGTCCCGCGCCGCCCCGGGGGATCAGCACATCCAGATATTCATTCATACGCATCATTTCATGGGCGGTTTCCCGGCTGGTGTCCTCCACCAGCTGGATGGCGCCGGCGGGCAAGCCGGTCCGTTCTCCCGCCTCCCGCAGGACGTGGACAATGGCCCGGTTGGATTCCAAGGCATCGCTGCTGCCCCGCAGAAGGACGCTGTTGCCGGTCTTCAGGCAAATGCCGGCGGCATCGGCGGTCACATTGGGGCGGGCTTCATAAATGATGCCTACCACCCCCAGCGGCACCCGGACCTTGTTGATCTCGATGTCTTTGGCGCCCTTCCAGCCGGCGTCCACTTCGCCCACCGGATCCTTCAGCTCCACCAGATCCAGGAGGCCCTTGGCCATGTCTTCGATGCGGTCCTGGCTGAGGCTCAGACGATCGATAAAAGCATTGGTGGCTCCCTTTTCCCGGGCCGCGGCCACATCCCGGATGTTGCATTCGATGATGTAGCTGGCCCGTTCCTTCAGGGCTTTGGCTAGCGCCTTGAGAATTTCGTTTTTTTGTTTCGCGCTCATCTGGCCCAGGATATAGGCGCTTTCTTTGGCTGCTTTTCCTTGTTTGAATAAATCTTCTTTTGTCATATGTTCCTCCTATAGCCAAAGGGACAGGTTATCCCGGTGGATAACCTCCTCTTCATGTCCTTGACCGAGAATCGAATCGATCTCATGACTGTGCCGTCCCATGATCCGGCCGATATCCTCGCTGCTGTAATTGGTGATGCCACGGGCAATGACCCTTTCCTCAGACAGCACCTCCACCACCGCGCCTCGGGAAAATTTGCCCTCCACCCGGCTGATGCCTTTGGGGAGAAGGCTCTTTCCTTTTTTTACGATGGCGTCAGCGGCGCCTTGATCCACAAACAGGCTTCCGGCCCGTCGTGTGCTGAAGGCCAGCCAACCCTTTCGGCTGCCCAGGGGGTGCTGCCGGGCCAGGAAGAGCGTGCCGCTGCCGGCCTCTCCGCTGGTTTTATTTAAGAACTGCAGGCAGTTGTCCGCAGCGCCGTTGGTAAGGACCATGGGAATCCCCTGGGTCACCGCGATCCGGGCCGCCGCGATCTTGGTCATCATGCCGCCGCTGCCGAATTTGCTGCCGGGGTCCCCGGCCAGCGCTTCGATCTCGGCAGTGATCTCCTCCACCAGCGGGATCAGACGGGCATCGGGGTTCTTTCTGGGATCCGCCGTGTACAGGCCGTCGATATCCGACAAGAGCACCAGAAGATCCGCGTCCACCAGGCCGGCCACCATGGCCGCCAGGGTATCATTATCGCCGACCTTGATCTCATCAAAGGTCACCGTGTCATTTTCGTTGATGATGGGAACCGCGCCATACTCAAGGATCTTTTTTAAAGTATTGCGGGCATTGAGATACCGGCTGCGGTCCGCCACGTCGTCCTTGGTCAGCAGGACCTGGGCCACCGCGGTGCCGTATTCGCTGAACAGTTTTTCATAGGTTTGCATCAGGATCCCTTGTCCGATGGCGGCCAGGGCCTGTTTGGCCGGGATCTCTTTGGGACGCTGCCGGATCCCCAGCCGGCCCATGCCGGCACCGATGGCAGCCGAAGTCACCAGGATGACCTGCCGGTCCTGATTCTTCAGATCGACCAGCTGGCGGACCAGGTGCTCCATTCGCATTAAATTCAAATTGCCCGTTTCATGGGTCAGGGTGGAGGTGCCCACCTTGACCACAATGCTTCGCGCCTGTTTCAGCTGCTGCCATGCGGCGGTTTTGTCCATAACTTCCTCCTGTCAACGGCAAGCCATTGCAAGTCTTTCGTCCGTGTGATGGAAAACAAGGGCACACCCTGGATCAGGTATGCCCTCATTCTCATATCTTTGGGCGGTCTGAGGTCAGACGCCGTGCGCTTAAAAGTTCGGGGTGCCTCTCAGTTCAAAGAACGCTTTGGGATGATCGCAGACGGGACAAGTGTCCGGCGCCATTTTTCCAAAATGGATGTGCCCGCAGTTCCGGCAGATCCAAACGGTTTCTTCGCCTCTCTGGAAAATAATGCCGTCCTTCAGATTGCCCAGGAGCTTGCGGTACCGTGCTTCATGCTCTTTTTCGATCTTGCCGACGCCTTCAAACAGCTCGGCAATATGGTCAAAGCCTTCTTCTTTGGCTTCTTTGGCAAAGTTGGCGTACATATCGGTCCATTCATAATTTTCCCCGGCGGCGGCATCGGCCAGGTTGGTGGCGGTGTCAGGCACGCATCCGTCGTGGAGCAGCTTGAACCAGATTTTGGCATGGGCCATTTCATTGTGGGCGGTTTCTTCAAACAGCGCCGCCACTTGCTCCATCCCTTCCTTGCGGGCTTGGGAAGCGTAGTAGGAATACTTGTTGCGAGCCTGGCTCTCGCCGGCGAAGGCAGCTTGCAGATTGGCTTCGGTTTTGGATCCTTTCAGTGCGGTCATGGTGCGTCCCCTTTCATATATAATGGTCAAATCATGGATCTCCATCCATGGATTATTCATATTCTATAATAAAGTCTGGCTTTTTACAACCAAGAAAACACCAAGAAAACACCGTCCGGAGGCCGGACGGCGGGCTTTGAAGATGGGTTGACCTGTTATTTTGGGTCCTCCGCGGAGACCGGCCGTTGTCCGAGGCTGCGGAAGCGCCTGTACCGGCGCTCCAGAAGCACCTCCGGTGCCAGACTGTTTTTCTCCTGCAGCTTCTCGTTCATGGCGATCATCAACTGGGCATAGAGGGTTTTGAAGCTGCCTCTGGGTTCTTTGAAGATCCGTTCGATCACGCCGAAGCCCAATAGGTCTTCCGCCGTCAGCTTCAATTGCTCGCTGGCTTCTTTGGTTTTTGAGGAATCCTTCCAGAGAATGCTGGCGGCGCCTTCCGGAGAAATCACGGAGTAGACCGAGTTTTCCAGCATCCACACCTCGTCGGCCACGGCCAGCGCCAGAGCGCCGCCGCTGCCGCCTTCCCCGATAACAATGGACAGGATGGGGGTTTTCAGCGTCATCATTTCCATCAGGTTTTCCGCAATGGCCTGTCCCTGGCCCCGTTCCTCAGCCCCGATGCCGCAATAAGCGCCGGAAGTATCCACGAAGCAGATCACCGGGCGGCCGAATTTTTCAGCCTGCTTCATCAGTCGAAGGGCTTTGCGATAGCCTTCCGGGTGGGCGGAGCCGAAGTTCCGGCTGATCTTGTTTTTGGTATCGTGGCCTTTTTCCAGGGCGATTACCGTCACCGGCATTTTCCCCAGACGGGCGATGCCGCCGATGACCGCTTTGTCATCCCCGAAGCGGCGATCCCCGTGAAATTCGATGAAATCGCTGAAGATATTCTGGATATAGTCACTGGCTGTAGGCCGCCCTTTGGCTCGGGCGGCACAAAGCCGCTCATAAGCTGTCGTCATATCAATTCTCCTTCTTCCGATGGAGCGTCAGCAGTTTTCCCAGAAGCTTTTTCTGCTCCCGGCGATCGATGATCCGGTCAATGAAGCCTTTGTCCAGCAGGAACTCCGCCCGCTGGAAACCGGCCGGAAGCTTCTGCTGGATGGTTTGCTGGATCACCCTCGGGCCGGCAAAGCCCACCAATGCGCCTGGCTCCGACAGGATGATGTCCCCCAGCATGGCAAAGCTGGCCGTCACACCGCCGGTGGTGGGGTCGGTCAGGACGACGATGTACAGATTGCCGCCATCGCTGTGGCGTTTTACCGCGCCGCTGGTTTTGGCCATCTGCATCAGAGAAAGGATCCCTTCCTGCATCCGTGCGCCGCCGGACACGGTGAAACCGATTACCGGCAGCCCGGCCGCCGTGGCTTCTTCAAAGAGACAGGTGATTTTTTCACCCACCACCGTTCCCATGCTGCCCATCATAAAGAAGGGCTCCATGACAAACAGGGCGCAGGGCTGGCCGCCAATGGCGGCAAAGCCGGTGATCACCGCCTCTTTCTCAGCGCTTTCCAGCGTGGCATTCACCAGTTTTTTGTCGTATTCCGGAAAATCCAGGCGATTGACGGAGGTCAGGTCACCGTTGATTTCCCGGAAGCTTCCCTCGTCGGCGATCATGTGAAGACGCTGACGGGCGTTGATCCGAAAATGGTGTCCGCATTTCGGGCAGACATGGGCGTTTTCTTCCAGCTCCCCGGTAAACAGGGTCTTCTTGCAGGCAGGACAGCTGACGCACATCTCATCGGGAACGTTAGGCTCCGCAAACCGCAAAGCCTTATCCTTCAGCTCCAATTCGATCATGGGTCTTTTGAACAGGCTCTTCTTTAACATAGATACCCCCTGCCTCACTTCAGCTCATTGAGAAAATTTGTGGTATAGGTGCCGTCGATCAAGGCCGGTTCGGAAATCAGCCTCAGCTGCAGGTCACGGTTGTGGTCGATCCCTTCGATCACCAGCTCGCATAAAGCGGCTTGCATCTTGATCAAGGCCTCTTTCCGGGTTTTTCCGTGGACGATCAGCTTTCCGATCAAAGAATCATAGAAAGGCGGGATCTCATAATCCTGGAACAGGGCGGTGTCAAACCGCACCTCCGGGCCTCCCGGGATATGCAAAAGCGTCACGGTGCCGCTGCAGGGCCGGAAGTTTTCTTCCGGTTTTTCCGCATTGATCCGGCATTCGATGGCATGACCGGAAAATTGGACCTCTTCCTGGCCAAAGGTCAGCTCCAAACCGGCCGCCACACGGATCTGCCATTTGACCAGATCCAAACCGGTCACCATTTCCGTGACCGGATGCTCCACTTGGAGACGGGTATTCATTTCCATGAAATAATATTGCCCATCCCCGGCCAGAAGGAACTCCAGGGTCCCAAGCCCTTGGTAACCCACGGCTTGGGCCGCTTTGACGGATAGTTCCATCAGTTCCTGCCGCATCTCCGGCGTGATGGCCATGGAGGGACTTTCTTCAATCAGCTTTTGATTCTTGCGCTGCATGGAACATTCCCGTTCCCCCAGACAGACGCAATGCCCCTTCTGGTCGCAAAGAATCTGGGTTTCGATATGCTTGACCGGGAACAAGAACTTTTCCAGATAAAGACCGCCGTCGCCAAAGGCCGCCTGGGCTTCCGCAGAGGCCGCCATGAAAGCCGGGGTCAGTTCTTTGGCTTCGTTGACGATCCGGATGCCGCGGCCGCCGCCGCCAGCCCGGGCTTTCAGCAGGACGGGATAGCCGATTTTTTCTGCCAGCCCCAGCGCTTCCTGGGCATTCTCCAGACGCTGGCTGCCGGGGATGATGGGCAGGCCGGCAGCCGCCATGGTCTGACGGGCTTCGTCCTTATCCCCCATCCTCCGGATCACTTCCGGAGACGGTCCGATGAAGACCAGTCCGCAGCGGGCGCACAGATCGGCGAATCGGGCATTCTCTGACAGCAAGCCGTAGCCGGGGTGGATGGCCTGAGCGCCGCTGGCAATGGCGGCCGACAGAATCGCCTCAATATTTAAATAACTCTGCTGTGCAGGCGCCGGCCCGATGCAGTAGCTTTCATCGGCCAGCTTCACGTGCAAAGCCTCTCGATCCGCCTGGGAATAGACCGCCACGGTGGCAATGCCCATCTCTTTACAGGCTCTGATGATCCGCACGGCGATCTCTCCCCGATTGGCGATCAATACTTTTGAAAACACGCCGTGGCCTCCTTCCGGTTATTTCGCATCTTGGTCAACCAAGGCAAAGGAAAATTCGCCGCTGATGGCCAATTGGCCCTCCACCGATCCCCGCCCGGAAGCGAAATAGAAGGGCGGCTTGGCTTTGGTCAGCTGGCAGCGCATCTCCAGGGTCTCTCCGGGCTTGACCGGCCGCTTGAACCGGACGTTGTTGATCCCCGTATAATAGGGAGTCTTCCCGGCCGCTTTTTCCACCAGGAAAGCGCAGCATACCTGGGCCATGATTTCGCAGAGGATCACGCCGGGCACCACCGGATTTCCCGGGAAATGCCCTTGCAGGAAAAACTCGTCTCCCCGGACCGTATATCGGCCCACGGCATTGCCCTCTTCATCCTGCGTCACCTCATCCAGAAGCAGCATGGGCTCCCGGTGGGGAATGATTTTTTTGATTGCTTCGCGGTCCATCGTTTACTCCTTTGCCAGCTTGAACAAGGTCTGGCCATATTCCACGACCTGTGCGTTCTCCACACAGATCTCCACGATCCGGCCGGAGATTTCCGCTGTGATTTCGTTCAGCAGCTTCATGGCCTCAATGATGCAGACCACATCCCCCGGATTCACCCGGTCGCCCACTTGGACGAAGGGATCCGCCTCCGGAGAAGGGGATTTATAAAATACCCCCACCATCGGTGACCGGATCTCGTCATACTTTTCCGCAGCCGGAGAGGCTGCGGCTGCAACCACCGGCACAGGATCCGTCTGGACCTGCGGTGCAGCGGCCGCGGTCATCCCGGTTCCAGACACTGCCTGGCGTTCCAGATGGATGATGGTGTCGCCTTCGGTAATTTCAACCAGGGTCAGTCCGCTCTCTTTCATGATTGCGGCGATTTCCCGGATACTCTCATGATTCATGCCATCACGGCCCTTTCAAATGTTGGTTTTGTTCGGGTTGCTTAGGATTCGCTCCACCGCTTGAAGGCAATGCAGCCGTTGTGTCCGCCGAAGCCTAAGGACAGGGACAGAGCCAGGTCCGCCTGCGCCTTGCGCGCGGTATTGGGAATATAATCCAGGTCGCAGTCTTCATCCTTCTCCTGATAGCCAATGGTGGGAGGCAGGATCCCGTTCTGCAGGGCCAGGACGGAAGCAATGGCTTCCACCGCGCCGGCCGCGCCCAGCATATGCCCGGTCATGGACTTGATGGAGCTGATGGCGACTTCATGAGCTTTTTCTCCCAAAGCATTCTTGATGGCTTTGGTTTCCGCCTTATCGTTGAGAGGGGTGCTGGTGCCATGGGCGTTGATGTAGATTTTTTCCGTGCCGTGCATGCCGGACTCCTCCATGGCCAGTGTCAGGGCACGGCCGCTGCAAAGGGCTTCAGGATGGGGGGCGGTGATATGGTAACCGTCGCAGGTGTTGCCGTAGCCGCTGATTTCCGCATAGATCTTCGCACCCCGGGCTTTGGCATGCTCATATTCCTCCAGGATGACCGTTCCGGCGCCCTCGCCCATGACAAAGCCGTCCCGTCGTTTGTCGAAGGGGACCGAGGCTTCCTTGGGCAGGTTTCGAGTGGTCAGGGCCATGCAATTGGTGAAACCGGCCACGGCCAGAGGAATGATGGTGGCTTCGGTGCCGCCGGCAATGATGGCGTCGGCATAACCGTGTTTGATGGCTCGGAAGGCCTCGCCGATGGCATGGGTCGAAGTGGCGCAGGCCGTCACCACAGGCAGGGTCGGCCCCTGGGCCTTGAAACGGATCGCCACATTCCCGGATGCCATGTTGGAGATCATCATCGGGATGAAAAAGGGCGAGATCCGGGAAGGGCCGTTGGTCAGCAGCTTCTCAGCCTCTCTGCAGTAGACGGTCATGCCGCCGGTCCCGGAGCCGATGTAAACTCCCAGACGCTCCGGCGCGATGCTGCCTTCCAGACCGCTGTCCGCCATGGCCTGGATCGACGCTGCCATAGCATACTGGACAAAGGGGTCCATTTTTTTTGCGTCGCTCTTTTCGACCCAAGCGGCGGGATCGAAGTCTTTGACTTCGGCTGCGATTTTGACTTTATAATTGGTTGTGTCGAATTTTGTGATGAAGTCGATGCCGCATTGGCCGTTCACAAGGCTCTGCCAAAATTCCGGCACGCTGTTGCCTACAGGCGAAATAACGCCTAATCCAGTGATGACGACTCTTTTCATAGTCACGAATTCCCTTCTGCATATTCAAGCGCAAGGTCTTGGAACAACTGCTTGACTGAAATGATCTCTTGGATCCGGTAGCCGTTGGCTCCAATGAAAGCGAAGCCGTCCTTCAGCCTGCCCTTGCAGGCGTTGATCAGGGCCACAGAGATACAGTAGGGGCTGGTCTCCTGTTTGCACGTGGAAATGCAATGGAAAGGGCAGCTGGCCGGGCGTTTGCCGCCCTGGCTTACCGCCTCCAGGAATTCGTTGCGGATGGCCCTTCCCGGCATGCCCACCGGACTCTGGATGATTTCAATATCTTCTTTTTTGCAATTCACATAAGCCTGTTTGAAGGCGAGGTCCGCATCGCATTCATCGGTGGCCACGAACCGGGTCGCCATCTGCACGCCGCCGGCGCCAAGGGCCAGAATGCGTTTCATGTCGGCGCCGGTAAAGATACCGCCTGCGGCAATCAGCGGGATGCTCCGTCCGCTCTCCTCTTCAAGAGGGCGGATGGCTTCCAGGACCTGGGGCACCAGCTTCTCCAGCTGATAGTCCGGATCCTCGATCTGCTCCCTTTTAAAGCCCAGATGGCCGCCGGCCTTGGGGCCTTCCACCACAAAGGCGTCGGGGATGTAGTTGTATTTATCCTTCCACCATTTGCTGATCACTTTGACCGCCTTGGCGGAGGATACGATGGGCACCAATTTGGTTTTGCAATCCTTGCCGGCAAATTCCGGCAGGTTCAGGGGCAGTCCGGCTCCGGCAAAAATCACGTCGATGCCTTCCTCGATGGCGGCCTTGGCCAATTCAGCAAAATCCGACAGGGCCACCATGATGTTGACGCCCAGAACGCCCTTGGTCTTCTCACGGGCGGCGCGGATCTCTTCTTTCAGTGCCTTGACATTGTCGATCTTTCCGGGGTCGCCGCTGTATTTACGCAGCAAGCCGATGCCTGCGGCGGAAATGACGCCCAAACCGCCTTCATTGGCCACTGCCGCGGCCAAGCCGGACAGGGAAATGCCAATGCCCATTCCCCCCTGGACGATTGGCACCGGTACGGTCAGATTGCCGATCTGGAGTGGTTTACAATCAAAATGCACCATGGTTTCCTCTCTTCTTCCGGATCAACGGAATATAATTCATCGTATCCTTTGCCATGGACGGCTTACATGCAAAGTCCCCCATCCACCTGGATCACCGTTCCGGTCATATAACCCGCCTCATCGCTTGCCAGGAACGCCACCGCATGGGCGATGTCTTCCGGCTGGCCCATCCGTTTGAGGGGGATTGCGGCCACCGTGGCCTCTTTGACTTTATCCTGCAAAGTTTGGGTCATGTCGGTTTCGATGAACCCCGGCGCCACCGCATTACAGGTCACATTGCGCAGAGCCAGCTCCTTGGCGACGGCCTTGGTCAGCCCGATCATGCCGGCCTTTGCGGCCGAATAATTGGCTTGACCGGCATTTCCGGTGATTCCGGAAACCGAGGTGATGTTGATGATCCGGCCGCTGCGGCGTTTCATAAACAACGGATAGGTATGCTTGATCATATTAAAGGCGCCTTTGAGATTGGTATCCAGCACCAGATCGAAATCCGCTTCCTTCATGGAGAGAACCAGACTGTCCCGGATGATGCCGGCATTGTTGACCAGGATATGGATCTCGCCAAATTCCTGGACAACTTGCTTGACCAGCTGCCCGGTGGCTTCATAATCCGCCACGTTGCAGCTGAATGCGGCCGCCTTGACGCCCAGCTGACGGATCTGTTCGCAGGTTTCCGACGCGGCGGCTTCATTGCCCGCATAAACGATCGCGATATCCGCTCCGCAGGCTGCCAGTTTCAGGGCAATGGCTTTGCCGATCCCCCTGGAGCCTCCGGTAATTAATGCTGTCTTTCCTTTCAGCATGACTGCCTCCTTATGGACGGTCGATGGCCCACAATGCTTGAGCAGCGGCCACACCCGTCATATCTTCCACATTCAGGGCCCGGACCTCCGGCACGATTTTACGGATCAGTCCGGTCAGGATTTTTCCCGCTCCGACTTCGATGAACGTCCCTGCCCCGGCGGCCGCCATGGCTTCCACGCTGCGCTGCCATTGGACGGGATGGTTGACCTGGTCGGCAAGGGTCTCTTTGATGGAACGGCCGTAAGGCTCGGCATTGAGGTTGGCGTAAACCGGCAGGCCGGGCGCTTTCAGCTCCAGAGCATCCAGAGCGGTCGCCAGGCCGGTATGGACATCATTCATAAAGGGAGAGTGGAAACCGCCGCTGACCGGCAGGAGCAGCGCTTTGCCGCCCGCCGCCTGAACCGCTTTGCTGAATTCAGGCTGGCTTTCTTTGGCAATGGCCACCACGGTCTGTTCAGGGCTGTTGTAATTCACAGGATAGGCTTCCTGAAAGCTTCCGCAAATTTCCTCCACCTGCCGGCCGCTCAGCTTGAGGACCGCCAGCATGGCGCTGGGATTCTTTTCAGAAGCCGCTTTCATCAGGGCTGCCCGGTGGCACACGAACCGGAAGCCTTCGGCAAAATCAAAGACGCCGGCAAAGGTCAGGGCCGCGATTTCCCCCAAGGAGAATCCTGCGATGACATCCGGCTGGATGCCCCCGGCCTGTAGGGCGTAGGCCGAAGCCAAATCCACACAAAACAGGCAGGGCTGGGTGTTCAGGGTATCCGCCAGCTCCGCCGGCGTGCCCTCGAAGCACTGGGCCTTGGTCCCCGGACGCAGGGCTTCCGCCTGGTCAAAAACGGCTTTGGCCGCAGGGCTGCCCTCGTAGAGGTCCCGCCCCATGCCGCTGTACTGGGCACCCTGGCCCGCAAAGACAAAGGCGGTCTTAGCCATGGAAAGGCCTCCTCAGCAAGGCTTCGGCCTCATCGAACATTTCCCGGATGATTTCGGCGGCGGGCTGCTCTTTTCTGACCAGCGCCGCAATCTGACCCGCCATAAAGCAGCCGGTTTTTTCGTCCCCTTCCACAGCAGCCCGGCGAAGGGCACCCGCACCCAGGGCTTCCAGCTGTTCGTTGGTGATGGTGCTGTCAAACTCCTTCTGGGCGAATTCACGGGAAAAGGGATTTTTCAGAGAACGGACCGGATGGCCCAGCCTTTTTCCGGTGGTAATGGTATCAATATCCTTGGCCTTAAGGATCTTATCTTTGTATTTGCGATGGACCTGGCATTCTTCCGCCACCAGGAAACGGGTTCCCACCTGCACGCCCACGGCGCCCAGCATGAAGGCTGCCGCAATGCCGCGCCCGTCGGCGATGCCGCCGGCGGCAATCACCGGGATATCCACCGCATCGCAGACCTGGGGCACCAGGGTCATGGTGGTCAGTTCACCCACATGACCGCCGGATTCGCAGCCTTCCGCGACCACCGCGGTGGCACCGTTGCGGGCCACCAGCTTGGCAATGGCCGTGGAGGGGACCACCGGCACCACCTTGATGCCCGCTGCCACCCACTGGGCCATATATTTAGAAGGATTGCCGGCCCCGGTGGTCACCACCGGCACCTTTTCCTCCACCACCAGCTGGGCGACTTCATCGGCATAGGGGCTCATCAGCATGATGTTGACGCCGAAAGGCTTGTCGGTCATGGTCCTGGCCTTCTGGATCTCCTTGCGCAGCCATTCCGCATTGGCGTTCATGGCGGAAATGATCCCCAGACCGCCGCCGTTGGAAACCCCCGCCGCCAGGTGGGCGTCGGCGATCCAGGCCATGCCGCCCTGGATGATGGGATAGTCTATCCCTAACAAATCACAAATTACCGTCCGGATCATCGGATTACTTCCCTTCATCGATCAGTTTTACGATATCTTTGACTTGATGCATTTCCTCTTCCATTTCGATGGGATGGCCGAATTCCTCTTCCATGGACATGATCAGTTCCACCATATCCAGGGAGTCCAGCTCCAGGTCCCGCAGATTGGTTTCGGGGGTGATGCCGGCCACGTCGATTTCCTTGTAGTCCGCCAGGATTTTAGCAACTTTTTCAAATGTCATATGATTCATCCTCCAATATTTTTTTTTGATATCATAATGCTTTCGCATTAATGCGATGGGAAGGTGCGGATCTCCGCGTGCTGTTTGTCTGCTTAGGGATCAGACGGCGGGCCCTTCGCTGCCGGATGGCCTTTTCCAGGCTCCGCGGGTTTCATGCCAGCGCAGCAGGCAGGCCCCGCTGGTGAGGCCGCCTCCGAAGGCGCTCAGCGCCAGCAGCTGTCCTTCTTCCAGCCGGCCGGCCCGATTGAGCTCGTCCAGAAGGATCGGGAGACTGGCTGCGGAGGTGTTGCCGTAGCGCTCAATGTTGCTGGGGAACTTCTGGGCTGGCTGGCCAAAGCGGCCTCGGACGGCGTCAATGATCCGGGAATTGGCTTGGTGCAGGAGGAAATGATCCACCGCATCCACTGTGGTGCCGGTCCTTTCCAGAACGATCTTGATGTCCCGGACCGAAGACGCAACGGCGAATTTATAGACCTCCTGCCCGATCATCGACAGACGTTCCATGGGTCTGGATCGGTAGAGCGGGAAGTTTCCGCCGTCGGGCCGGGCTCTCAGCAGCGTTTCATCACCGCGGGCGGTCAGGTGCATGGCCTGCAATCCGTCGCCTCGGGTCAGAACCACCGCGCCGGCGCCATCCCCGAAGAGGATGCAGATGCCGCGGTCGTTCCAGTCCACCAGGCGGCTCATGGCCTCCGCACAGACCAGCAGGATCTTTTCCGCCCGGCCGGTTTCAAGATAAGCGGCGGCGATATCCAACCCGTAGATGAAGCCGGTGCAGGCGCTGTTGATATCAAAGGCGGGACAATGGGCGCCGATCCGCGCTTGGACCTGGCAGGCCATCGAAGGGGTGACCATATCGCCCTGCAGGGTGGGACAAATCAGCAGGTCCAGGTCCTCCGGCTTGATCTGTGCGTCATCCAAGGCCTTCATGGCGGCTTCCGATGCGAGATCCGTCAGGGTTTCTTCGGTACAGACCCGCCGTTCCCGGATGCCGGTCCGGCTCCGGATCCATTCATCGTTTGTATCCAAAAAGTGGGCAATGTCGTCATTGGCAACCGTCCGCACCGGCACAGCACTGCCGGTGCCTATGATTTTCAGATTCATCGGTGTTCCTTTCCGGAGATCTTCAGGGCGAACCGTGCCCTTCTCCCCGCTATGCTTATCGTATCGATTGTCGTTTTCCCATGATGTCGATTTTCCGGTTGAAAAAGGCATTGAGGTTGCGCATGCCGGTCAGAAGCACCTTTTTTTCTTCGTCGCCGATCGTTCCGGATACGGAACGCACCATTTGCTCGTGAAAATAGCGATGAGCCGTATTGATGCGCTTGCCCTGACGGGTCAGCACCACATGGATGACCCGACCATCTTTGACACTCCTCAATTTCTGAACGTAGCCTTTCCGGACCATTTTGTTGATGGCAACGGTCACGGAGGGCAGCGTGATCTCCAGCTTCTGGGCAATGTCGCTGATGGTCAGCCCCAAGCCGCCGCCTTTGCTGATGGCATCCAGCATATGCAGTTCACTGATGCTCAGGTCGATCTGATCCTCCACACTTTTGAGGATCAATTCTTCAAGCTTCATGACCGACCGGAAGACGCCTACCAGCAGATCATTCAATTCAGAAGAAAATTCGTCGGTCATGTTCGTCACCTTGCCGCTCATAAATTACTTAGATAGACTAACAAACTAAATATACAGAGAAACCCGATTCTTGTCAAGCATCACCTTGTCCATGGATCGGGCTCATCCCTTTTCAGGGCTTTTCCTCGAGACATTCCGCCAGCACCTGGATCAGGCGCTGGTTTTCCTCGCGCCGCCGGACGGCAACGCGGTAATCGTGTTCATCCAAACCCACATAATTGCCGCAGCGCCGGATGAGGATGCCCCGTGCTTGCGCCGCATCGCCCAGATCCTGCGGCTGGTCGCTGTGCAGCAGCAGATAGTTGGCAGCGCCTTCACAGACCCAAAAGCCCAGCTTGCGCAAAGCCCCGGTCAGCCACTGCCGTTCTTCCGCAATATAAGCTCTCGATCTTTCGAGAAATTCATCTTCCAGCAAGGCCGCCAGCCCCGCCGCAAGCGCCGGCACGGAAACCGCCCAGGGAGGGCCGGAAGCGGCCATGTGCTCCAGCAGCTCCGAATCGCCGCACAGACCGTAGCCCAGCCGAAGGCCCGGCATGGCGAAGCTTTTGGTAAATGCTCTCAGCAGAAAAAGGCGCGGAAAACTCCGGATCCTGCCGGTAAGCGGCTTCCCCTGGGTGCAGAGGTCGAGGAAGCACTCGTCCACCGCGATAAATATCCCGGATCGACGGCAATGCTCCAAGATTCTGTCCATGATCGTTTCCTCGATCAAGCGGCCGCTGGGGTTGTTGGGGGTGCACAGCCACAGCAGATCGATATCCGGCGTCAGCTGGTCCAGCAGCGCATCGGTCACGTCAAAGTGATTCTCCCGCCGAAGCCGGTGGTACTGCACGTCGCACCCGGCGGCCCGGAGGGCGCTTTCATATTCCGAGAAGGTGGGCGCCAAAACCACCGCCCGCTTCGGCTTCAGGGCCAGGGCCAGCCGAAAGATCAGGTCGGCGGCACCGTTGCCGCACAGGATGTTCCGGGCTTCGACCCCTTCCTTTTCAGCAATGGCCTGCCGCAGCCGGCGGCAATGGGGATCCGGGTAATGCACCGTGTCACGAATCGACTCCCGGGCGGCCCGGGCCACTCCTTCCGGCATCCCCAGCGGATTGATATTGGCTGAAAAATCCAGGATCTCTCCTGAATAATAGGCCTTGGCGGTTTCGATGTCCCCGCCGTGTCCATATTTGATCATCGGTTTCCTCCTGCCGTTTCCGGCAATGGTTTAAAACAGCTGCAGGCGCTGACAAACGCTGCGGCCGCTTCGGGACAGCCGCAGAGATATAAATGAGGGAAGCCGGCATAGAGGGTGCTGCTGCTGTAGCCGCACGTCCAGCGGCCGGGCCGTTCCGGTTTTTCCCCCATGAACCCATGCCCTTCGGCTTCGCTTTTCCAGTAATGGAATTCATGGGTAGCCAGCTGGCGCCCCTTCGGCCCCAAGACGCCATCCTCCAGCGCGGTCAGCGTCATATAGCCGAAACGCTGCAGCCGGTTGGTCCGGCGGACTGCGGCCGGAATCACGCCGGCCATGGGGTGCATCGCTCCGTCGCTGCCTTCGATCTGCTCATGCAGGTACATGAAGCCGCCGCATTCGGCGATGCAGGGCATTCCCTGCAGAATGGCCTGCTTGATGGCTTGCCGCATGGCCGTGTTGGCAGACAGGGCCGCCCCGTGGATCTCCGGATAGCCGCCGCCTAAAAGAATGCCCCGGCAGCCCTCCGGCAGCTGTGAATCCTCCAGAGGTGAAAACTCAACCAGCCGGGCCCCCAGTTTTTCAAGGAGGCTCAAGGTATCGGCATAATAGAAACAAAAGGCCAGGTCCTTGGCCACGGCGATCACCGGTTTTCCGGCCACCGGCTCAGGCAGGGGCAAGACCTCATCCAGCAGCGGAGGCGCTTGCCGGGCTAAATCCAGGATCCGGTCCAGGTCGATGGTTTTTTCCGCCTGGATGGCCAAAGCCTCCAGTCGCGCTTGAAGGTCATGGATCTCCGCAGCCGTGACCAGCCCCAGATGGCGGCTCTCGATGGTGCTTTGGGGTAGATTCGGCAAATAACCCAGCACCGGCAGTCCGGTTTCTCGTTCGATGCCCTCTTTGAGCATCGGATAATACTCAGGATAGGCTTGGTTGATGATGACGCCCTGGATGTTGCTGTCCGGCCGCAGCAGCTGCATCCCGCGGATCTCAGCAGCCAGAGACAGCATCTGCTCGTTCCCGCGGACCGCCAGGATCACCGGGGTTTCCGTACAGCGGGCCAGATGATAGCTGCTGGCCTTTGTGCTCATGTCCACGCCGTCATAGAAGCCCATGGCGCCTTCGATCACGGCCAGGGAACTGCCGGCGCCGTTTTCCCAAAGCAGGCTGCGCGCCAAGCCTTCACTCCCCAGGAACAGGTCCAGATTGCGCGATTTGGCCCCCGTTACAGCGCTGTGAAACATGGGATCGATATAATCCGGGCCGCTTTTGAACACCGCCGGCTGCAGACCCCGCCGGATCAAGGCTTTCAGCAGCGCGCAGGTGACGGTGGTTTTGCCGCGGCCACTGCCGGGCGCGGTGATCATCAGTCTGGGAAGTACATGGTCCATAGGATGACTCCTCTTTTTCTTGATTCCGGCAGGGCAATAAAAAAACGCCGGTCGGTGAGACAGGCGCTGTAGATTCGATGGAAAACCACCCGGATCGAGGGCTTGGCCCCATACCGGGTCCGGAGACCCTCCTGCCCAGGGCTCGCGGCGACACCGTTGACGGCAGGTCTCCTGACTTAAGAATCATCCTCAAAATCGCCTTCCCGGATCGCTCCAGTGGCTGCACTAATGCCAGGCATCATCCTTTGATGGGTTCGCCCAAGGCTTCGCGCTTGATTTCTTGTCCTCTAATACAGTAAAGGTCGCTGTGCAGGATTCCCACCTGCTTTCCTTTTCATGGGCAATGCGCTGCGACGCGCCCTGCCCAGCCGTAAACTGAATGAAGTTGTAGCTCCATACTATGACAATAAAGAGGGGTTGTCAAGAAGTGGGGTCGAAAGAGGATGAGGGACAGAGCTGAAGCTCTGTCCCTCGGAGAGTTGCGCTGGGGGTCAGACCTGGGGTCCAAAGAGGATGAGGGACAGAGCTTCAGCTCTGTCCCTCGGAAAATCGCGCTGTGGGTCGGACCTGGGGTCTGACCCCCGAAGCTAAGGGGACGGAGCTTCAGCTCCGTCCCCTTTCCGGTTTCGCTTCAGCTCTGTCCCCTTTCATTTATGTCTTCCGGCGCCGCCGCCGCGGGTGCCGCCGCCGCCGCCAAAACCGCCGCCCCGGGAACTGCCTCCAAAACCGCCAAATCCCCCAAAACCTCCGGAGGATCTGCGCCCGGTACCGCCGCCCCGGGAACTGCCGCCGCCGCCGCTGCTGCGAGGACGGCTTCCGCTGCTGCTGCCGGAGCCTTTGCTGCGGCTGCTGCGGCCAGCGCCGCTGGTCAGACGCCCCAATAGAAAGGGCCAAAACCAGCCGCCCAGGCCGCCGGAGGCGCCGCCGGATTTTGTATCCTCGTCCCGGTCATCGTCATAGGCATCCGGAGGCTTGTCTCCCGTGCGCCAGGTCCGGTCGGATCGGACCGGCCCGCCCAAGGGGGAAGTGCGCCGCGCTTCGCTTCTCTGGCGTTTCTTGGTCTGACGGTTGATATAACTGAAGATAAAGATGATCACCAGGGCGATCAGCAGGGCATTGTCAAATTTTATACCAGTGCTTTCATTGCGGACTGGCTCCTCCCCTTCGCCGCTGTCAACGGCGCTCACGCCGGAGGAATCGAACCGGATACCGTATATGCTCTCCATCTGGCCGATCAGGGCGTCGAAGGTTTTACGCACGCCGGCATCATAGTCGGCTCTGGCAAAATCCGGCTCAAGATATTCCTGGAGCAATCCATCCAAGGTGCCGCTGCTCAACGTCTTTTCCAGGCCCTTGCCCTGGACGATCCAGTAGTTCTCTTCCCCGATCACCAGCAGCAGCAGGACGCCGTTGTTTTTGTCCTTGTCTCCGATCTGCCACTGGTTGAACATCCGGTAGGCATAATCCTCGATTTCCGCCCCATCCAGAAAGTCCACGGTGGCGACCACGATCTGCGCGCCGGTGGCCTGATACAGCGCATCGTTAAAATGGATGATGTGGTCTTCGGTCTCCCTTTCCAGGACATTGGCGAAGTCCGCCACATAATAGAGCTCCGACGGGGACGGGATGCTGATGGCGCCGTCCATCGGCAGCGCAGGGCTCAGGAATAAAAGCAGCAGGCCAAGCCATGCGGCAGATTTTTTCCAAAGGTTCCGATCCATAGGGTGCTTCAAAGACGGCCACCTCCTTGCCTCAGTTTATTCTGCCTCCCCGGCAGAGCCAAAGGGCTGGTTCACGGGTTCATTGGAAGAGCTCCAGGGGGCGGATGAAAACCAGCCTGCCCAGCACGTTGGCCGGGAAAGCCTTCAGAACGCTATTGAATTCCGCCGCCAGCTTGTTGTAGGGGTCGTGGCTGATGGTGTCGTTGCGGGAGTTAAACTCGGCATACAGCTTGTCCGGATAGGGTGCATCCACCGACGACAGGCTTCTGCCTTTCAAGGCATCATACAGGTCCTTCATCGCCAGGGACATGGCTTCATTGGCCTCGCATTTCGACGCAGGGCCCTCCGCCGCCTCCAATTGACTGCGTGCAGCCAGGACCTGCTCCAGAAGCGGGTCCCCCTCCGGCAAATACTTCCGGCCGATGGTTACCATATTATAGGCGAGGGCCAGGCGCTCGTTCAGGTCGCTCTGGATGCCAATGCCGTCACCAGCCTCTCCCGCCGTAAACACCGCTTCCGCTTTACCCTGAAGCTTCGCCAAGCTTCGGTGGGTTCCGGTGAGGGCGGAAAACAAGATCAGAAAAACCATGGCCAGTATGCCGATGTTTTTACGGTACAACCAATTCATCGAATCCCCCCTGTATGGCCGCCGCGGATCAACCGCGGATGTCCAGCAGCTTTTGTTTCAGTTCCCCCTCGATACGGCCCAGTTCCTGTTCGGCCAGCCGGCGTTTCTGCCGTCCTTCTTCCTGGATCCTGACCACTTCGTCCAGGGTGGTGATCAGATCCTGGTTGGTTTTCTTGAGGGTTTCGATGTCCACGATTCCCCGTTCGGCTTCCTTGGCGGTTTCAATGGTGCCCATCTTGAGTTTTTCCGCATTCTCTCTCAGCAATTCATTGGTCACGTTGCTGACCTCGCGCTGGGCTTCCATGGCTTCCTTGGAATGGGCCAGCCCCAGTGCCAGAACCATCTGGCTCTTCCATAGGGGAATGGTGTTGACCAGACTGGACTGTATCTTTTCCGCCATCAGGGTGTCGTTGTTCTGGATCAGACGAATCTGGGGGGACATCTGAATGGAAACCATCCGGGTCAGCTCCAGGTCATAGATCTTCTTTTCAAAACGGTCGCACAGATTGGCCAGGTCGTTGGCGGCTTGGGCATCCTCCGGCAGCCCGCTGGCTTTGGCCTTGGCGGAAAGCTCCGGCAGGATCGTCGCCCGGACCTGTTCAAGCTTCTGCTTGCCGGCAATGATGTACATGGCCAGCTCCTTCAGGTATCCCAAGTTCATGTCATACATTTTGTCCAGCATGGCGATGTCTTTCAGCAACTGGATCTGATGGTTCTCCAGGACGTTGCAGATCTTGTCCACATTGACTTCTGCCCGGTCATATTTTGCCTTCATGGCAGCCACCTTGTTGGTGGCTTTTTTGAAAAATCCGAAAAAGCCTTTGTCTTCATCATCCACGTCGAAGCCCTTCAGCTCCACCACCAGGTCGGCGATCACATTGCCTACTTCGCCCAGGTCTTTGGTGCGGACGCTGGTCAGGGCGGCTTCCGAGAAGCCGGCGATCTTCTTCTGGGCAGCGGCGCCGTACTGCAGGATCTGGTTGGCGTTCTGGATGTCGATCTTCTCCGCAAAGGATCGGACCATCTGCTGTTCCTCAGCGGAAAGAATCCTCTCGTCCAGGACCACCGGCTCGACCTCCGGCTTGGTCTGCAGAGGCGCTGCCGCCCCAGCCTGGATCAAAGCGGCTTCCTTTTCCGGGTCAAGGGTCAGGGACGGCACTTCGATCACCGCATCAGGGGTCAGGGTCAAGACATTTTCTTCCTGGGAATTGCTCATCAGGTTCGCCCTCCTTCTTCGGTTCGGATTGATTTACAGCTTCAGTTCGATCTTATCGGGTCCTGACAGCGAAAATTCCTCGCCCGTCAGGCCTTCCTGGGCCAGCATGCCCTCCAGCACTGTAATATCGGTGGAAATATCCAAAGCTTGGTCCTGGAACAGGCGGTCCAGCTGTTTTTCAAAAGCCTTGACCACCGTGGTCATGATCGCTTCGATGCGCTGGGTGGTGGCTGTGATGTTCTCTCCCTGGATGGTCTGCCGGGTCAGCTTGTCATATGTGTTGAGCAGCTTCAGGACCGTTGGCAGATAATAATTCAGGAATTTGCGGACATCGGATACTTTACGGGGATTTTCCGCAATGAAATCAAAGATTTTCCGGCTGATCTCTTCCAGCCTGCTGATTTGGTCAGAAATGGCGGGATCCTCGATCCGGTCGTTGGCCGCCCGGATCCGGGCAAGATAAGCCTGACCCTCTGCGATCATCCGGTCGCTCTCGCCGCTGCCGGTGCGGATCACCGGCTCAGAGACTTCAACCACGACTTTCTTGGGCGGAAACAATTTCCGGCTGACCGCAAAAACCGCAGTCGACAGGACGGTCACCAGGATAAAATCCATGAGCCGGTACAAAGGGAACATCAGGCTGTAGAGCAGCCAGCTTAAGCCCGCCGCATAATAAGGGGCCGCGGATGCCTGCAGTATTTCTTTTTGCACAAACACACCTGCCTTCCTCCAAGAATCGCCATGTTTAAGAGACGATGGTTTCCACACTTACACTATATAATGTTCGTCTCGCATAATCAACCGGATTCTGAACCGCGTCAGAGGCGGCCCCCATTCTCTAAAATATATAACAAGAGCCATTCATCGCTTGGCTTCTTCCCTGCTTTCGAAACGAATCATATTGTCAGTGAGCTTTTCCAGAAGCTTCTCCGCCATCCTTTTTTCTTCCTCTGAGAAGCCTTCGAAATAAGCCTCTTCAAGGGCATGGAAAATCCGGCCTGCTCGCTCAAGGGTCTCCGTCCCCTTGGGGGTCAGTGAAAGACAGATGCTGCGCCGATCGACGGGATCCGTTTCACGATGGATCAGCCCTTCTTTTTCCATGGTCAGCAGGGCGCTGGTCACCGTGGCCGGCTCCAGATGGCAGTTGCAGGCCAGATCTTTATGGCGGCAGCCCTGATGCTCGCCGATCCATCGCAGCAGCGACGGCGCACCGATGGGGATCCCCTGCTCCGACATTTTGGCGAAGGTCAGACGATAATGGAGGCGGCTGGTCTTAAACAGAAGCTGGATCATCCGATTGATTTTTTGTGCCATGGCTTTGCCTTCCTTCAGATTAGTTAGATGCCGAACTTTTTGATGATTTCAGTGTATATCCCGGCCGGACCGCTGTCAATGCGGGAGGCGGCGGACAAGTCATTGCCGCATAAAAAAAACAGTCCCGCACCCCGCCATGGGGTTAAGGACTGCTTTAGGTATTCGTATAAGCGCCTGACATACGGAGTCAGCAATCAGGTTGCGGGTCCTCCTATGCTTTTGTCCCGATGATACAGTAAATCCTCCGGAAAGGCCGGACATTCCATTTGCCTCAATATCTGCTATAATCTACTTAAGTCGACTGGATCAGTGGCCGGTTTTATCACAGTAAAGCGCTCCGCCCACCGCATACTGGGTTTTGTCGATCTCCAGGATGGTGATGTCGATCCCTTCCCGGCGGGCGCCGATGGTTTCTATGATGGCATCGGTCACTTTGGCGACCATGGCCCTTTTCTGTTCCAGGGTCCTGCCCTCAAAAATCTGGATCGTGACTTTCGGCATCGTAATTCCCCCTTCTGATTTTCTTATTCAGTTCAAATTATAGACGGCCTGGTCAGGCCGGTCAATCCAAATACGATATAAAGCTGGTGGGTTATGAAAAGTACTCAAACACCGAAAATCGTCCTTCCCCCAAAAATCAAGGAGCTCTTCTCCCTGTTCGAGGCCGTCGGCTTGCCGGCCTGGCTGGCCGGCGGCTGCTTGCGCGACCTTCTTCTGGGCGCGGAGCCTCGTGACTGGGATTTCGCATCGCCCTTTCCTCCGGAGGAAACGGAACGCCTATTGGTCCGGCAGGGCATTGCGGTGTTTCCCACCGGTCTGGCCCACGGTACCCTGACCTTCCGGTTCGAGCGGAATTCTTACGAGATCACCTCGTTCCGGCTGGACGGGCCTTACGAGGACCATCGGCACCCGACCTGGGTCCAATTCACCTCCAGCTTGCTGGAGGACCTTTCCAGGCGGGACTTTACCATCAACGCCATGGCCTATTCCCCTCAGGGCGGCCTGCAAGACCCTTTCGGAGGCCAGGAAGACCTGAAGGCGAAACGCATCCGCTGTGTAGGCAACGCCGACATGCGATTCCGGGAGGATGCCCTGCGAATCCTGCGCGGAATCCGCCTGGCGGCCCAGCTGGGTTTTGAGCTGGAGCCGGACACAGCCTGGGGGATGGAGGCCCAGGCGGAGCTTCTGAAAAAAATCAGCCAGGAACGGATCCGGGACGAGCTGGACAAAATGCTCTTGTCGGAGCATCCGGACATCGCCTTCAAATGGCTCAAGGAGCTTGAGCTGTGGACCTATATCCTGCCGGAAATGGCAGCCTGCATCAATTTTGACCAGCACTCCGATCATCATTATCTGGATATCTACGAGCATACCGTCCAGACCATTCAGAACACGCCGCCCAATCCGGAGCTTCGTCTGGGTGCCCTGTTCCATGACATCGCCAAGCCGTCAACCTTCACCTTGGACAGTAAAGGAAAAGGACATTTTTACGGCCACCAGGATGTGGGCGGCATGATTGCCCGGGAGGCCATGGGCCGGCTGCGTTACAGCAAGGCGCTCCAGAAAAAAGTGATCTTTCTGGTGGAAAATCATATGCTCCATCTCCTCGAATTAAGGGACGTCACGCTAAAGCGCTTTATCAGCCAAGTTCCCAGACCGGTGAAGGAAAATCTTGAGGATCTCTTTCTTTTAATGGAAGCGGATCTGCGAGCCTCCAACAATCAGGCGGAATCCTTGACTCAACTGCAAACCTTCGTACATCGCAGCTATCAGATCCTGGAAAGCGGCTGCCCCTTGACCTTGCGTCAGCTGGATATCAACGGGCGGGATCTGGAGGACATCGGGATCCCGCCCAGGGTCCGGGGCGTCCTTCTGAACCAGCTTCTGGAACTGGTCTTGGCTCAGCCCCATATGAACGAAAAAAACCATCTGCTGAAGCATGCCGAAAAATTCCATGAGCAGCTGGTCACCGCCAAAATCATCGATGCAGGCCATATGGACCTGGGCTAACACCCCTGCGATATAAAAAGCCCTGCGGAAACAAACGCTCCGCAGGGCTTTTAGATGGCCCGAAGGCCTTTATTCATTGCGTATGGCCGTGATGGGACTGAGCTTCGCCGCCCGCCGGGCCGGATACCAGCCAGCCACGATCCCGATCAGGAAGGCGAAGACCAACGCAAACAGCGCCAGCCAGGGCGGGATCACGGAAATGCGCATGGCTGCTTCACCGGGGGCCGCCATGCCGCCATTGAGCATACTCCCGGAAAAATGGTTGATCAGGGCAGACAGCCCATAACTGCAGCCCAATCCCAGAATGCCGCCGGTCACGCCGATCAGCCCGGCTTCCATCAGGAACATCATCCGGACATCGTAAACGCTGGCGCCGATGACTTTCATAACACCGATCTCCCGGGTCCGCTCGTAGATGGACATAACCATGGTGTTGGCAATGCCGATGGAAGCTACCAGCAAGGTGATGGCGCCGATACCGCCCAGGACCGCCTGGATGATCAGGGACTGTTTTTCGATCCCTTCCATATAATCTGCCATGGCATAAATATTGTATCCCTGGTCCCGCAGATCGGCAGCGACGGTGCGGGCCGAGGAAACATCCTTGCAGCGGATCATGATCTGATCATAAGCATCCGGATCCCGGCCGGCCATTCCGGATTCTTTCTGCCACTGGGCTTCCTGGTCGATCTGCTCCTGGCTCATCATGGACTTGTCGTTGATGTATTTTCGCCATTTTTTCACGGAGGCCATGGGCGCATAAGCAGAATAGGCATGCTCCTTATATTCGCCTTCCAGGACACCCACCACGATCACCGGCTGTTTGCGGGGTGCCGCGTCCGGGGAATAGTTATTCTGCAGCTGCATATAGACAACTTGGTTCAGCATTTCCAGGGAGTTGGCCTGTTCCTGGCCGCCCCTCATCATGCCGCCTTCATAGCTCTGGTTGGGATCCCAGAATTGATTGACCACCTGCCAGCCCACCAGAATGTTGGTGCTGTCCGCTTCGGTCAGCATGCGGCCTTCGGCGATGGTATAGGTCATCTTGGAGAATTCCTCAGGATCCACCCCTACCAGCTGAAGATAGCCTTCTTTCTTGCCGTACTTGGCACTGACGCCGACCTGGTAGCTGGGCAGGACGGCCGTCACGCCGGCCATCCCCCGGATCATCTCCACCGCCCCGTCATTGAGGCTCTGTTCCTCGCCCTTGACCTCGCCGGTTTCCGGATCCCAGCTGCGGCCCTGGTTCACGGTGACGATGTTCAGGTCGCCCCAGGATTCCATATTGGCCCGCATGGACCGGTCCAGCCCGATCCCCAGAGACAGCATGACCACAATAGCCATGGTGCCGATAAAGACTCCGATGATCGTCAGGATTGCCCGGACCTTGCGGCGAAACAAATTGCTGTAGGCCATCCGAACAATATCGAGCTTATTCATCAAAGAATTCCTCTTTTGCTTTTCTCTTGATCCTCAGGATATAGCCGGCTTCACCCAGGATCGCCAAGACCAGGAGCATGGACAGCCAATGCTGCTTCGCCCGGTCCAGCAAACCGATGCCGCCCTCGATGGGCTTTCCGTCCGGTCCCAGGATCTCGCCGTCCGGGCCCGCCATGCCGCCCTCGCCCATCTCAGGCTCCATCATGGCCATGACCTGCATGGTGAAGGGATGCTCTTCGGTGACCGTCTGGTTGTTGTTGTCCGTATAAGAGAAAATCAGTTTGCCTTCCACGGTTCCTTCTTCCTGGGGAATGATCATGCCGGCGTAGGAATTGGTGGCGCCGATAGCCAGTTTCGCCAGGTACATGCTGGCGTCCTGAGCTTGAAAATCACCTTCCAGGCTGACGGTGAATTCCGTCAGATCCACTTTTCCCGCATTGGCGAATTCCGCCGTGACCGGGACCGGCTGTCCGGCAAAACCCTCCGAAGGAATGTTCAGGGTCATGACCTGCAGCTTGGCTTGCTGGGTCACCGGGATATTGACGTTGTCGGAGACGGTCAGGTCCGTCTTGCTGCCCTTGTCGTCCTCATATTTGATGATGACCGGCACGATGTAGGTTTTGGCCGCGGCGCCCGGATCCACATACAACGTAATGGTTTTGCTGACAATGGTTTTTCCGGCGATCATGTCCAGGTGGAAGGTGTTGCTGGAATTAACGGGTGAGAAAACCGTGCCGCTGCTGGTTCCCGTATCCGTCTGGATATCCTGCACCCCGAAGGAAATCAGGATGTTCCGGACCGGTTTGAGGTTCGTATTCTCAATAGCCAGGGTCAGGTCGATCCGGTCGCCGGCCAGGACCTGGTCTTTGGATAGGGTGTATTTCTTGATGATGACCCGGGGGATGGCGCCGTTGCCGGCCGTGCTCTCTGTGGGCAGCGGCAGGAACAGCTCCTCGGTATTGTCCGCCAAGGCCACACTGCCGTTGGCATAGCTGTAGCCGGTGCTCAGTTTGATGCTGTTGCTGCTCCGCCCTTCCAGCGCCCGCAGCTTGAAGTCGATCCCCACCGTGTCGTTGGTATAGATCTTGGCGATTTCTTTTTTGTTGCTGATGTCCATGACCTCGAAATTCTCGCCGCCGTCCAGTTTGAACTGGACGTTGCGCAGATCATAGATCAGGCTGCTGTTCTTGACCATGATGCGGATGCCGAAGCCGTTGAGCACGTCCGGTTCTTTGTCCAGAAGAATAATATCCTGGACTGCCAGCGTGGGCTTGACGCTGGTGAAGGTAGTGCTGACGCTGCTCATGGCCGTATATGTGCCGCAGGGCTGCATGGTGGCGTTCTGGCAGGTGATATGGCCAATCAGGCGATAGGTTTTTTCCATGGCTGTGTCCGCGCCCACCGAGAATTTCACCGCAAGGGTCGCCGTGCCGCCCTCATCCAGCAGGGTGATGGTTTCCGGCGGGGTGAAGGTGAAAGGGCCTTCCGAAAAATCCGACATCCCTTCGATGGAGGCATCGAAGGTCAAGTTGAAAGCGGGCTTGTTGCTGATGTTCCGGATGGTGTAGACCATGGTGAATTCTTCTCCGATCACCGCCGGGTCCTGACGGGTCAGTTCCACCGTCAGGATCGGGTTGATGGAATCCGTCACATCCACCAGGGCACCGTACGCGGGCAGGCTCCCTCCCAGCAGCATGGTCAGCATCACGGCCAGCGCCATGCCGGCGCGACATTTTTTAAACAGAGCTGTCATATCCTCTCTCCTCGTCTTTCTTCGTTTTGGCCGGGGCCTTCCGCCTGGGCTTCCTCATCCTTGACCGTGTGGTCAAACACCGTGACCTCTCCGGTCTGTTGGTTGAGGATCTTGTTGATCTGACCGTCCCGCATATAGATGATGCGGTCTGCCTGTTCCGTCAATTCCTCGTTGTGGGTCACCATCACCAGGGTGACCCCTTTCTCCCGGACCCGTTCGATCAGGATATCCATGATCTCCTTGGTGTTCCGGGTATCCAGGTTGCCGGTGGGCTCATCCGCATACAGGATTTTGGGATTGTTGATCAATGCCCTTGCAATGCTGACCCGCTGCTGCTGGCCGCCGCTCATTTCCGTCGGTTTGTTCTTCAGCCGTTGGCCAAGCCCGATCTGCGTCAGCAATGCCTTTGCCTGTTTCTCCCGGCGGCTTTTCGGCATCCCGTCAAACATGAGCGGCATGGCTACATTTTCCACGGAGGAAAAGGTGGGCACCAGATTATAGGCCTGAAAAATAAAGGCCATATAACGGCGCCGGAATAAAGCCATGTCGCTTTCCTTGATTTTGTTGATGCAGACCCCCTTGACGAAAATGTCTCCCTTGGTGGGTTTTTCCAAGCCTGCGACCATGTGAAGTAAAGTACTTTTACCGGAACCGGAAGGGCCCAAGATGCAGATGAACTCCCCGGCGTCGATGGACAGATCCACCTCTTTGACGGCCGTGATGATTTCATGCCCTAAACGGTACTTCCGAGTCAGCCCTTTGATTTCAATGAGCGGTGCCAAAGTCCAGCCTCCTCGCCAATATTTCATATTCCATACTATAGACGAGGGCTATTGGGAATAAGTTCCATCCAAAATCGATTTTACCAGATTTTTCATGTCATTTTTTTCTGCAACCTTGGTATGGCGGATCTCCCGTTTGTCCAGTCCGGCCAAAGAGGGATGGATGGGGATCCCGGCATATCCGGAGAGCGCCTCAAGGATCATCAGCTCGTCCAGTCCCTCCGGCGCCTTTTCATCGCCCAGGGCTTCCATCACGCTCTTGCAGAATTTGAAGGGGCTGGCGGTGGCATCCAGGACCGACAAGGTTTCATCGCCCGTGGCCTGACGGTATTGCTCGTAGACCGCCGCACCCACAGCGGTGTGGGGATCCAGAACATAGTGGTAGGTCTTGAACACCTTGCGGGTCTGTTCCGCCGCTTCCGCTTCATCGGCAAAACCGGCCCAAAGGATCTCCCGCATTTTGGCCAGCAAGGGCGCATCCACCTGGAATTTGCCCTCCCGGTTCAGCCCTTCCATCCAGGCGCTGACCTTCGCTCCGTCATGGCCGGCCATCTCGAAAAGGAACCGCTCCAGATTGCTGGAAATCAGGATGTCCATGGAGGGACTTTGGGTCTTGTAGAAGGGACGGTTCCGGTCATAGACCCCCGTTTCGAAGAAGTCCGTCAGAACCTTGTTGGTATTGGAGGCGCAGATCAGCTTGCCGATGGGCAGGCCCATGGACTTTGCGTACCATGCCGCCAGAATGTTGCCGAAATTGCCGGTGGGCACCACAAAATTCAAAGGATCGCCCATTTGGATGCAGCCGGCCTCCGTGAGAGAAAGATAGGCATAGAAGTAATACACGATCTGGGGCGCCAGACGCCCCCAGTTGATGGAATTGGCAGAGGAAAGCTGCTGGCCGGCGGCCGTCAGCGTACGGGCAAGGTCCTGGTCTCCGAAGATACGCTTAACCCCGTCCTGGCAATCGTCAAAATTGCCCTTGATAGCCACCACATAGGTGTTGTCCCCGTCCGTGGTGCTCATCTGCAGCTCCTGGACTTTGCTGACGCCCTGATGAGGATAAAACACCACGATCCGGATGCCGGGTACGTTTTTGAAGCCTTCCAGAGCCGCCTTGCCGGTGTCGCCGGAGGTGGCCACCAGGATCAGCACCTGTTTTCCGGAGCCTTCTTTGATCAACGCCTTGGAAAGAAGATGGGGCATGATCTGAAGCGCCATATCCTTGAAGGCCGCCGTCGGTCCGTGCCACAGCTCCAGCACGCCGCCCATATCTTCCAGGAGCGTTACCGGTGCAATGTCTTCGTGGAAGAAGTTTTTCCCGTAGGCCTTGTCCGCGCACTCCTTGAGCTCTTCCTCGGAATAGTCGTCCATATACAATTTCAGGATCTCGCAGGCCAGTTTGGGATAATCCAGCCCCTCCATAGCGGCGATTTCCGGCAAGGTCAGCCCGGGGATCTGTTCCGGTACAAACAGGCCGCCCTGGGGCACCATACCAAGATAGATTGCCTGGGACGCCGTCACCGGCGGATGGTTTCCTCTGGTACTGATATACATTCGATGCTCACTCCTCAATTCGTTTTCATCAAGCTGTCATAAACAGCCCCCAGCACGCTCAGAAGCTGCCCGTAGTTGGGGACCGCATTCAGATCCTGGCAATGCTCCAGGACCACCTGGCTTAAAATCCCGTTGTTTTCGAGATAGGCTCGGGCCTCCGCAGGGGCCATGCTTTTTCCGCTGATGCCAAAAGCGGCCTTCTGGAACATTTCCCCTGCCGTGACTTGCTCGGAGACTTCCACCGTCCGCTCAGGGATCTGACCGGTCCGCTCCCGGACCAGGCGAAGGACCTTGTTTAATTTATTCTGCAGCGCCCATTTGGTGATCTCTTTTTCCAGGCGATAGTCATTGCTGTAGCCGCCTTCGGTCAGCCCCAGTTCCCGCATGGTCCGGACGCCTGGATAAGCCCAGTGGTCCATCACGGCAAATCGGGGCGGATCATAAGCCGTCAGATAAGCCCCCTGGGCTTTCAGCCGGTTCTGGATCCAGGGGATCGCCGTATCCTTCAGCTGGGTCATCTCGCGGAAGGTCTGCTCATGACGGACCGCCCAGACGCAGGCGACGCCGGCTGCTTCTCCCACAGCCATGCCGATCGGGATGACCCTGGCGCTGCCGTGAGGAAGCGAATCATAGGAAGCGCTGCGGCTCACCACCAACAGCTGGTCCACCACCTGAGGCACAATGCAGCGGAAGGGAATGCTGTAGATTTCGGGAGCGCCGATCACATTGCCGTAATTGTTCGGTCCGGTAGGCTGGACGTCCACGGGGTAGCTGCCATGGGCGATCCGATCCCATTGGTCGCGGTTTTCCAGGACGTCAGTGATGGTCAGCCGGTATTCACCCTGAATATGACGGGTCTCCCGGACATAAAGCCGGGGTGCCGCATCCACGAAACGGGCGTTTTCAAAGCCTTTGAAATTTTCCCGCATGAATTCAACAATATGGGGGATCTCCTGCCGGCCGCGAAGGATGCCAGCTGCTCTGGACAAAGGATTCAGGCCGTCGACCCCGAAAATCACCAGGGCATTGATGAGAACATTGCCGTTGGCCTGCCGGGCGATGTTCGGGCCTCGGAGACGCATCATCGCATCCGACGGCTGATAGTTCAGAGCAATGTCGCCATATCCCCAGGCGGCCGCCGTATCGGCGCCGCTGTCCCCATTGCCGTCATTCTTCAGGTATTTGACGACTTTGTTCCAGTTGACGCCGGCCAATTCGAAAACCAGCGTCACCCCCTGCCTCAGTCCGGCTTCGCCGTAGTCCTCACCGCCTATGGTGTAAGGCACCCCTGCGGCAACGGCAACATCCGCGTCCACCGTGGCGTCGATCACCGTCAGAGACCGGTAGGTTTTGGCTTTGCCCTCTTCCTGGACCATCAGTCCGGAAATGGTATGCTCCTGCATGACAGGCTTAATGATTTTTGTGTTCAAAAGAACCGTCAGATTGGGTTCAGCCTGGGTTTTCCGCCAGAACCATTCCTTGGCCTCCTCCACATCAAAAGCATTGCCCATGTCATTGTAAAACTCCCGGAAGATTCCCTGGGTCAGAAGGGTGCCGCTTGAATCATGATTCATGTCCAGGAAATTCAGCATTCCCAGAGTCATGAGCCCTCCCAAGGCGGAGGACTCCTCCACCAGCAAGGTTTTCATCCCGTTGCGGGCGGCGGATAAGGCGGCAGCGATCCCTTCCGGTTCTCCCCCGGCCACGATCACATCATAGCCTTCCACCCCATCGATGATCGGCGCTTTCGCCGGTTCAACAACGGCCGGCTCGGCGGGCTGCATCTCATCCGGTCCGGCGGGGGCAGGCGTCGTGGCCGCCGGCTCATCCCGGAAGATCCGTTGGATGGATTCCTGAATTCCGCAGCCGCTCAGCAACAGCATGCAGACCAGCAGCCCGGCCAGCAGCCGGAGGGCGGGACGGGCTTTGGTTTGATTTGAATGGGTTGCGAAGTAGGACAGCATGGGCATCTCCTTTGAATAGGTTTTACCGGGATTCGATCTATCCTTGCCTTCATCCCTCATAGGAATACACATTGCATTGGATTGGCAATGTGTATCACAGGGTGGCTATGATCTTTGGATTCCGCTCCGGGTCACGCCTGGTAACGAAGCAGGCAGAGCATGACCTCCCGGGATTGTTCAATATGCTCGAAAGCGGCATTCCGGGCCTCCTTGGGGTTGCGCGCTTCGATGGCCGCCAGGATCTTGCGGTGCTCTTCCAATGCGAATTTCAGCCGGCCGGGCGTGGCAAGGGTCGATGAACGCAGCCGGTAGGTCTGTTCACGCAGGTCATTGACCAGGTTTTCGATCCGCTTGTTTTTGGATGCCCTGTAAAGCTGGCAATGGAACTGCACATCGATTTCGATGGTCTTCTGCAAATCGGAGCTTTCCCATAAGCTGCTTTCCGTTTCCATGATCTGCCTCAGCGCCTGGATATCCTCATCGGTTGCCCGGACCGCGGCGTTATAGGCAGCCAGCGCTTCTAATGCAGCCCGGATTTCAAATACATCGTTGACATCCTGTATTGAAAGGGTGGCCACATAAGTTCCCTTTCGGGGAATCACGGCCACATAGCCTTCGGTTTCCAGTTTGCGCACGGCTTCCCGGACCGGGGTCCTGCTTACCGCCATCTCATCGGCCAATTCCGTCTCCATCAGACGTTCGCCGGGTTTGAACTGGTTTTTGATGATGGCTTCCCGGATCGCTTCATAAACGGCCTCTCCAAGAGGCTTGGCACAATTAAAGTCGATCACCAATCGAGGTCGTTCGGTTTTTTTTGTCATTGGGCTGGGCCTCCCTTTCTTTGTCAGCGGTCATAAAGACGATAATTGAAGACATCCGGATGGGATGCCGTGATTTATCTCTTTATTTTAACAGAACATTGATGTTTTGTCTTTATAGATTGTTCATTTTGTTTATTGTTGACATAGGCTGATCCACGTTATATATTGAATTAGCATTCAATATATAACGTGAGGTGGCTTATGACCCGAACGGTTCAGCAAAATCAGAAGATCAAAGAAATTCGGCAAGAACAGATTCGGCGGGCTGCCCTCAAGCAATTCGCATCCAAAGGATATTATGCGGCTCGCATCAAGGATATTGCCGATGCGGCCGACATGGCACAAGGTCTGATGTATCATTATTATCCTTCAAAAGAGGCCATATTTATCGATCTGGTCGAAGATGCCCTTAATAAGCTGAATGAAGCCTGCCTATACACCGCTGACCTGGATGTTCCTTCAGACGAAAAGATTCGGCGGATGCTTGCAGAAATCTTTAAGACGATCGAAGGAAACGAGCGTTTCCGGCAGACTTGCTGCCTGATCGCACAGTCTGAGAATTCGGTCCTCTTGCCGGATCAAGCCAGGAGAACGCTGGAAGAGAAGCGGGAAATGCCCTATCGTTCCATGGCCCGCATTATGAAACAGGGGCAAGCGGAAGGGAGCATTGCAGAAGGCGATCCTCATGATCTTGCCGTCCTGTTTTGGACAAGCATCAATGGTCTGGCCATCTACCGGGCCACCCGAAACGATGCGGGTCCATTGCCGGATAGCCGCCTTTTGGCCGCTATGTTTTTAAAACACAACGAAAGGATATGATCTGATGAGTATCAAAGGAAGGTTGTTCCATCTCTTGATGCGATACCGGCATCTCCTGAAAGGAAAATGGAAACGGAATGTCGTCGATCGAAACACGTCTGTCGGCATGCTGCGGCAGGACTGTGATCAATCCGCCGCTAAATTCGTCAAGCTGCCCGAAGGAATCAGAATCATTCCAGCGGAAGGATCGCCCGTCTATAGCGAGTGGATCATTCCAGAAAATGATCCTGGCTCGCACGCCGTCTTATATTTTCACGGAGGCGGTTTTGTGATGGGGAATGCAAAGTCCCATCGGGGGATCGTCAGCGGATTTGTCAACCGCCTCGGCATCAGGGCGCTGGTGTTTGACTACCGACTGGCGCCTGAACATCCCGCACCGGCAGCCGTCTATGACGGAGCGGCCATGCATACCTGGCTGCTTGCGCAGGGCTTTCGGCCTGAAAACATTGTCTTTGCCGGTGATTCCGCCGGCGGCGGCATTGCTTTGGGGACCCTGCTGAAGCTGAAGGATGACCGGCTCCCGTTGCCCTCTGGCTGCGCCGCCTTCTCTCCCAGCCTGGATATGACCATGTCGGGCTCCTCTCATCATTCACGGGCTAAGGCTGATCCTTGCACGCCGAAAGGAATGACCGAAACCTTTTATTCCTATTACGTCGGCGATGGAGATTTTAAGCAGCCGTATGCTTCACCGCTTTTTGGCGATCTTGGAGGTTTGCCGCCGATCATGATCCAGGTGGGCAACGATGAAACCTTAAGGGATGACTCGGTCCGTTTTGCGGAGAAGGCAAAAGAAGCCGGTGTCCATATCGAAGTCAAAATCTGGAAAGGCATGTTCCATTGTTTTCCGCTTTTAGCCCCCATGTTTCGCGAAGCAACAGAAGCGCTCGATGAAACCTGCGGATTTATCCGAAAACAATTGAAGCTATCCAGAGATAAATGAAGAATTTCTTTGATTTTCGCGACCATGCCCGAAAAATTGCAGTTTTTTCGCTGTTTTTATAATTTTTCGTTCATATGGGTTTTAGGGCTTTTCACTTTTCCCCAAAAAGCATATAATTAATAAGCTTATGGCACCCGAATCAATACGATGCAGGGAGGTGAAGTCCATGTTCTCCATTTACCGATCGAAGGATGGCAGAATGTATGAAGCCAGTTTCATCGAAAAGAATGTCTGGATCAATGTCGTCGATCCTTCCGAAGAAGAGTTGCGGCTGATTGCCAAAGAAACCGGCATCTTCTTTGACTTTCTGCGATACCCTCTTGATGATGAAGAGCGGCCCCGCGTGGAGATCGAGGACGAACAGATCCTGACCATCATCGACATTCCCAATTACGACTACACGCATTCCACCTATGATACGATGCCTATGGGCGTGGTCACGACCCCGGATTATGTGATCACCGTCTGCCTGAAGGATACCGGTCTTCTGGACGATTTCATCCACAGCAAGATCAAAGGGCTTTCCACCGCGAAGCGTACCCGCTTCCTTCTGCTGCTTCTTTATAAAAATGCCCAGCTGTATCTGCGCCATTTGCGGGAAATCGACCGGAAAACCACCGACGTGGAATCCGAATTCTCCAAATCCATGGGAAACAAAGAAGTGATCCGGCTGATGAACTACGGCAAGAGCCTGGTCTACCTGTCCACTTCCCTGCATTCAAACCAGGTGGTGCTGGAGCGGCTCACCCGCACCCGGACGCTGAAAAAATACGAAGAAGATGAAGACCTGCTGGAAGACGTCATCATCGAAAACAAGCAGGCCCTGGAAATGGCGACCATATACTCCGACATTCTCAACGGAACCATGGACGCCTACGCTTCCCTGATTTCCAACAACCTGAACATCGTCATGAAATTTTTAGCGGCCATTACCATCATCATGGCGCTTCCCACCATGGTTTTCAGCTTCTTCGGCATGAATGTGCCGCTTCCCCTGGCCGGACTGCTTTACCCCTATGGCTATGTCTCCATCCTGGTCATTTCAGTTCTCCTCTCCCTGATCGCCACCTGGCTCCTCTATCGCAAAAACATGTTTTAGGCGCTCAGGGCGTCCGCGGCGGCGGCCGGCAGACCGAACAGGGCGCATAAAAGCCGGCCAGTGCGTCCAAGCGGCATGGGATTTTGCTTCTTGCCAAATACCGGCAATCCTCCCGGTGATAATGGGTCCCCCAGCGTGTGATGTACACCAGGGGCCCTTTTTTTTGTGCGGCGGCAGATTCCTCGAGGCCGCGGCCGGGCAGGAGCTCTCTGCCCACGAGCCAGGCCTTCTGCTGCTTTGTCAAGGTATAGGTCAGGCTTCCCGGAAGAAGGGCGGCTGCGGCAGATCCCAGCTTTGAGGGGCAAAAGGCCAAAGAGAGCCGGACGTCCTCGGAGCCCCATAAGCCCACGTTCTGGGGGCATTGGACCGTTTTCCAGGTCAGGGCCGGCTTCAGCCTTTCATAATCCGCCAAATGCTTCTGAAGGCAGCGCTGCACCCACAGGGTCGTCACGGCAGAGGGGAGAAGGCCTTCGCCGGCTTCACCGCCAGCCGCCAAATCGATCCCCTGCTGCAGGGTATAGGAAGCCGCCGCGATTTCCCGGACGGATGCCGACAGTGCCCGGTCCAGATCCAGAAGCTGTCCGGCCGTTTGAACCAGCGCGATCATCAGCAGCGCGCAAAACCAAAGGGCTGACATCGCCAGCAAGGCTTCGATGGATAAGCTTCCGGCTTCCCCGCCGGCTTCGGACACCTCAGCGCCTTCCCTCGGCAGGACTCGGCAAACGCCTACCGCCGCGCTGCGGACACCCGAGGGTTTATGGCCAAACCATTGCAAAAGGCGCATCATAGCCCATTTCTCCCTGTCTTTTCAATATGAAACTGCCAATGGGCCACAAGGAGACCCGCACAACGGTACTGGCCCGGATTTTTGTGAAAAAAGACTCCAAAATCGATTGGCCGTCAGGGATGTCGTGACCCCAATATCGGAGATTCGCCTCAAGCAGATCCTGCAGCCTTCCCAGCTGCGCCTCTGCCGGCTGCATCAGCAAGAACAATCTGAGGTGGTCCTTATAAGATAGTCTGTACTTTGCCTGTCCGGGAAGCGCAGAGATTTTCTCGCCGCGGAACAAAGCTTCCACGTCCGCTTTGGCATTGGCGAATCCCTTGGCCACAGCAGTCCCCAGGCGAAGTGACGGTTCCGCGGCCGGATTTTGGCTGAAGGCATAGGCACTGTGCAGGACCATACGGAACAAGAGCAGCCGAAGGGCGGTCTGCCGGACATTGTCCCAATCCAAGGCCTCGCCCCACAGAATATATTCCGCCTCGCAGCGCGAAAAGCATCGCTGCCGTTCTGCTTTGGCCGTCATGTAATCCATTTGTTCCATGATAAAGGAACTCCGCAGGAGCCTTTCCCGTCCGGCCTTGAGACCTGCCGCAAGCCGGGCTTTCAGTTCTCCGGCCCATCGGCTCAAGGTCTCTCCTTCACCCACTGTGCCGGCCAGCCAGGCTGGCGATCCTTCTTGGTTTTCCTGGTCGGAAGCCGCCGTCGCAACAGCTGGGAAAAGGTGTTCTTCTTCCACCGTTCCCGGTTCAACCGGGTTCAACCGGTGCTTTGCCCAGCCCTGGACCGGCCATGGACACAGCAGCTGCCATAGGGAATACCCCTCCGCCTTCGGTTCTTCCGCCTCCGTAATCCTCAAGCCTGTTGCGCCGGGTTCGCAGGGAAAGGGATGGATCTCTAAAAATGCCAGCAGATCAGCGCCAAAACTTAGCCATCCCTCATAGGTTTCCAGTTGCTGGATCTGCCGGTCCACAATCGATTTCTGTCTCAGATCATCCGCCGGTTCATAGGCTAGCTGATAATCCTCCACATTCATCCTGAGCAGCGGGCAGGGGCTTTGGAGATTGCCCTGCAGATAATCCTTTCCCATAGCGGATAGCCCAGGGCTTCGTTCCAAAGCGAACAACCCCAGTTCCCGCATCATATCCGGATCATAGCCCGCCAGCACGGAGGAAAGAGACGCCTGCAGGCCGCTTTCGATTTGCTGGACGGCCAGGGAATACATTCCATAATCGTAAATCATTAAAAATGACAGGATCAGAAGCCCCGCCGTCAACAGGCATAGGATGGCCGAACTGCCCCGGCGGTCCATCATCGCCACTCCGGCAGCAAGGTTGACAAGCCTCGGCCCCAGTCCAGAAGCAGGTCGGTTTTTCGGATCCACTCCGCAGGCTGGGGCGGCTTTTCCATCCACACCGGATGATTTTCAAGGTTTTTGGTCTCCAGGTCCTGATGCAAACGCTGTCCGGTCTGAATCAACAGAACCAGGCACAGAATGATCAGCGGCATGATCAGAAGGGCCTCTACGGACAGGCTCCCCTTCTCCGGAAGTTGGGCGCCCTTCATCCCTGGACCAGGGGATTGTTCCGGATCCCGCTGAGGGAGTCCCCCAGAATATTCCCCATGATATCATGGACAAAACCAAAGAGATAGGTCCGGAAGATAAGTGCGATCCCCACAAGCACAGCCAGGATCAGCACCACCTCCACCGTGCCCATGCCTGCCTCGCCACGGACAAGTTTCTGGTTTCCCCGAAGGGCAGCCAACGGCAGACGGATTCGATTCCCGATCAAACGGTTCATGATTACCTCCTAATTTCAATCAGCATTGCATGCTCAGGATGGCGGGGCTTGCCGCCAGCACCAGCGATGAAATAAGCATCAGAATTAAAGGGAAGAGCAGCCATTGTTCGGTCCGGCTGCCCTTCTGCTGCAAAGAAAGAAGTTCCTGCCGACGCAAACCTGCCGCCTCTCTCTTTAACAGATTCCCCAGGGCAGGCCCGCCCCGTCGCAGGTTATGGAGGACCATCCTGGCAATCATGGATGCTGCCCCGTCCGGGCTGTTTTCAGCAAAGATGGACAGCGCCTCGGGCAACGAACCGTTGAAGGCGAGGCCGCCGGCAACCTGGGCTATCATCTGTTCCGTCCCGGATTCCCGAAACAGACTTCCCCTGCCCGGCTGCTGCCTTGTCCGGGTGCGCTGCCAGAAGTCCGCTGCTTGCCTCCAGGCGGCAGGCATCGTCAATCCGGTCTGGATCAGCAGAGCCATGCAATCCATGAAGACTGCCAAATCTGCCTCACCGCCCCGAAAATGTTCTCCGTGGATCAAACCATAAGAACAGTATCCTCCGCCCAACTGCATGATCAGCACAGCCAGCATCACCCATGGCCCCTTGTCCTGATACAGGGGCTGCACATAATCCCTCATGGACAGAGAAAGGATGAGGGTCAAGACCATAGGTGCCGCCGCCATGATCAACGCTTCAAGCCGACGGGCTGCCAGGAGGGCCGAACGCTGGGCTTCAAAATCGATTTGAATCTGCAGCTGCTCCTCGGTTTCCAGCACAACGGAAACAAGATTGGCCCCTGCTTTGATGCCGGTATCCAGCATGCCGGACAGCCAGGCCGCCTCTTCCATCCCCAGGTCCTGTGCCCATTCTTCATAAATCCGGCCGATGGGCCGGTTCAGGTCGAGCTTTCGGGCGGCCTGCCGCCATGCCAAGGCCACCGGTTCCGCGCCCTTGTTCGGGTGCTGGTTCTCCCGCCCTGCAGCGCGGGTCGCTTCTGCAAGGCTAAACCCGGCACGCAGGTATAAAGCCAGAAGTCCCAGGCTTTCCTTAAGCCGCTGCCTTGTTTTCTGCCGATGCTTTTCCCGTCTGAGCCCTTCAAGCATCCCATGGAGCAGTACACTGATCCCCGCCGCGGCGGCCAAGCTCCAGAAGGATTCATGAAAATAGAGTCTGCCTGACAGAAGCCCGGCGGTCCATGCGCCGCACCAGTCCAACGCATTCCCTCGCCGGCTTGGATGGGCGCGCTGACGAAGGGCTTTGCGTTCCGCTGCTTCGATGTCCCGTCCAGCCAAAGGCGTCACAACAGCCCCTGCCTGCGCTTGGGCACCGGCTCCGATGAACGGATGAGCGTCTTTCCATCGTAGCTGTACAGCAGCCGGCTTTCCACCCTGCCGGCCTGGAATCCCAGGACCTGACGCATTTCAACGACCTTCCGATGGCCGTGGCGGTCTCTGGCCAGATGCACGATCAAATCCAGCGCAGAACCGATCTGCCGCCGGATGGCTTCGGCTGGCAGCCCCACGTTGGCCATCAAGGCCATGGTCTCGATCCGGTCCAGCATATCCTGGCTGGTGTTGCTGTGTCCGGTGGACATGGCGCCTTCATGGCCTGTATTCATCGCTTGGAGCATATCAAAGGCTTCCCCGCCGCGCACTTCCCCGACAATGATCCGGTCCGGGCGCAGCCTTAGGGCCATACGGACCAGCTGCCGCAGGGTGATTTCACCTTTTCCTTCCGTGTTGGGGGGCCTGGCCTCCAAACGGACGTGATTGGCCTCGCCTCTGATCCGCAGCTCGGCAGAGTCCTCGATGGTCACCAACCGTTCATGCCCGGGAATCCGGTCGATCAGCGTGTTCAAGAGCGTCGTTTTCCCGGTTCCCGTGCCGCCGCTGATGAAAAGATTCCAGCGGAGTCTGACGGCCTGATCCAGGATTTCTGCCGCATCCGCCGTGAGGGTTTCGCCTTCGACAAGACTTTCTAAGGGGATCAGCTGCGGTGAAAACTTTCGGATCGCCAGGATCGGTCCGTTCAGGGACACTGGCGGCAGCACGGCCCCCAATCTGGAGCCATCCGGCAAACGCGCATCCACCAAAGGACTTGCCTCGGAAACCTGCCGGTTGACCTGCCCGCAAATCCTTTGGATCAGGTCCTCCACCGCTTGAGCCGAAGGAAACGACAGATCAGATGCATACAGTTCTCCATGCCGTTCGACAAAAATCTGCTGCGGGCCATTGACCAGCACATCGCTCACCGACGCGTCTTCCAGCAGCGGCTGGATCAGGTCCATCCGCCGCATTTGGTTGAATAAGCGCTCCGCCAGCCCCTGCTTTTGCGCCAGGGTCAGTCCGTAAGGCCGGCTGCGCGCCAGGACCAAGGCATCCAGCATCTGGCGTATCTCCTGATCCTGCCAAGCTTTGTCAAAATGCAGGCGGGTCCGCAGGGCCTCCTCCACCTCCCGGAGGCAAGCCCGATAATCGGCCGATGGCATGCGTTTACCTCCTTTTTTTGTTAATTTTACCATATTTTTCCTTTTTGTAAAGGGCCTGACGAGCCCTCCTTTGTTTTTAAATATGCCTTCGGCTCTTCCGATACTGACAAAAAGTCCCTGGACATGCCTGTCGTCGGCCTGCCAGGGACTCATGGGTATTTTTTTATAGCAATGTTACAGTTCTAAACCGCAGCGCCTCAGGATTCCAGGACCAAGGTAACCGGGCCGTCATTGACCAGGCTCACCTCCATGTCCGCCTGAAATTCACCCGTCTGGACCAATGGGAATTTTTCTTTCACGATTTGGCAAAAGGCTTCAAATTGTACACGGGCCATGTCTGCCGGCGAGGAGGCACTGAAACCGGGCCGCCGGCCCTGCCGGCAATCGGCGTACAGGGTGAAGTTGGGCACCAGGAGCAGCCCGCCGCCGATATCCAGAACGGAACGGTTGAGCTTTCCGGCATCGTCCTCAAAGATCCGCAGATGGATCAGCTTTTCTGCGATATATTCAAAGGCTTTCCCGTTATCTTCCGGAAGGAACCCCACCAAGGCCAGGATGCCTTGACCGATCTCACCGATCCTTTTCCCATCGACCTTTACATTGGCCGATGAAACACGCTGAATGACTGCTCTCATAGGACACCTCAAATCGAATCCGGTCAAAACCCAGAGCTTACTTGTTGCCGGCATTTTCATTCCATATTTATACGATAACGGTTTTCGGAGGCAGAGGCAACATGCCTTTTAAGCTTGGCAAAAAAAAAACGCGTTGCAGACCCCGATCTGCAACACGTCTTTTCTGAATTCCTTCTCCGCAGGGAGGATAATGGCTTGGAGGGCCTGACCCTGCGGGTGTCGGAAAGGAATCACCATTTTTGGGGGAACCTCAGCCGGCGGCAACGGTGCGGGTTCCTATTCGGTCACTTCGTAGAAACGTTCAATGCCCGAGTTCAGCATATGGAAGAAGCCTTCCGCGTCCTTGGCATCCTGCTTGGTCACCAGACTGACAACGACCATACAGATGGTGGAGCCCAGCAAACCGAAGGCGCCATACCAGTTGTAGCCCACATTCCAGACGAAGTAGGTCATCAGAACCAGGGCCGTGCCTACGATGGCCGAAATGATCGCAGCTTGCTTCGTGGCCTTTTTCCAATAGATGCCGAACACCAGGATGGGGAACAACGGCATCACAAGAGCGATGGAAAACATGATCAGGGTGAAGATCAGGTCCGGAGGATTCAAAGCGATCATCATGGAACCAAGTCCGAGTATCACGATGATGATCCGGTTGACCATGGTTTCTTTTTCCTTGGCTACATTGATCTTGAAGGTGCCCTTGATCAGGTCGCTGGAAACAATAGCCGAGGAAACGGACAGGAAGGCATTGGCGGTGGAGAGTCCGACGGCGGTCGCACCGATGAAGAATCCAACCATCAGGACCATCGCCAGAACGGGATTATAGGCTGTCACGAAATTGTGGATCATGTAAGGGATGATCAGCTCGCTGTCGGAATTCGCCAAATTATTAACCAAGGCCAATCCCACCAGGCCGATGAACATGGTTCCGGTCCAGACGATGCCCTGCAGCACTGGCGTGAAGAAGGACAAACGCCGTTGAGCCCCCAGATTGTTCCCGAAATAACCGGAACGGACAAAGACGTGGGGCAGCATGATGGTCCAGCCAATGGCACAGGAGAAGGGATAGCCGAAGCGGGCACTATAGGGCACCCAGGCGCTGGGTCCTGGATAGGAGAAGAAGGACGGGGTATTGGCTTTCAGGTTGGCCAGGGCCGCACTCAGGGAACCGCCGAAGCCGACAACCAGGCAGGAGATCACGATTACCCAAAGCAGCGTAATGAAGACCAAGCCCTGAACGGTGTCCGCCATGGCCGCGGATTTCACGCCGCCGATGCAGACAAACACGGTCATGATCAAGCCGACCACGATGACGGCCATCTGATAGTTGATGGCGCCGCCGGTGGCGTAATTGGCCGCCTGGGCAATGGCCACCAGCACCGAGGCGATGTAAGGGAAGGAGGCGCACAGGAAGATCACACCCAGGAGCGTTGTCAAAGCACTGCTCTTATAGCGTTCATAATAGAAGTCCGCCGGAGTGGACCAGGTTCCGCCCTTGACCTGGTTGATGATCCAGACTTTGTTCATGGTGAAATGCGCGATCAAAGGAAACAGGGCGATGTAGCTCATTTCAGACATCCAGTAGCCTAAGCCGCCGCGATAATAAGCGCCGGGGCCGGCAAAGAACACCCAAGTGCTCATCAAGGATGCAATATAAGTCATAACAAGGACGGGCCAAGGCACAGAAGCGGTCAGGAGGCTGCCGGTCTGGCTTTGCTTTCTCTCCTGCACCGTAACATAATAAGCGACTCCCAAGAGGAAGCACATATAGAGACCAAAGGCAATCCATATCGTCGTTGCACTAAGCATTCGTGTTGGCCTCCTTCGATGTTTTCTGTTCTTTTAATTTATACACGCCATAGACTTTTTTCATTCCCGCATAACCCAGGATCCAGAGAGGCACTACGGTCAATATGCCATGGATCATCATGCCCTGGGCGTCTTCCATCGCCGGGACGCCGGGGAGATTATAAAGCACATAAAAGAGGACCGTCAAAGTCAGCCAGAGACGTTCTGATTTGGTAATTCTCATGTCTTTTCCTCCTTGTTATTTGAATATTTCGATAACATTGGCACGGTATGATTCCTTATTGCCGCCGGAGGTCAGTCTATATTTCAATCATGATATCAGGTCAGGAGGCGGGCGGAGCCACGGGGTTGCTTCGGCCTGTGCCCCGCCCGGAAGGGCGAGCCCTCCCCTCCTGGGTTTGTTGGTTCGATCGATGCCGGGTCTATTTCACCAAAGCCTTGTGGGCGACGGTCAGCGCTTCATCGATGGCTTTGATCTGTTCGTCCTTGAGCTGGACCTTCACAGGCGCCTTCACCAGTTCTTCATAGCGTTCCAGTGCCAGATCCAGGAGGGTTTTTTTGCCTTGCTGCTCCCACTTGGCCATACCGTCACGGTTGAACAACCGGGGGCGATGGGGCTCGGTGAAATGGCGCATGGTATGCTCGCTCAGGATAAAGCCGGCCTTGTCGTCGCCATCCATGAGTTCCTTGAAGGCCAGGGTTTCATCATCGACGGCCAGGCCTTGGCGCAGCCTATGGGCTGTACCAAAGATTTCATTGTCGATGATCAGCTGCAAGGGGCTGATGGTTTTGGCGGTCTCCAGCTGGCCGGCGCCGCCCAGGACACTGGCATCGGACATGGCCATCATGTGGATCAGAGAGGTTCTTTCGATGAAATTCTGCTCGTCGATGATCAGGCTGTCGGTGCCGGTGCCGTAGGAATGGGCCCGGATGTTATAGCCCTGTTCAAACAGCTGCATGCAGATCAGACGTGCCATGGTGATTTCGGTGTTGGACTGTAGGGTGTAGGTGGTCATCATATCCATGGAGAACAGCAGGGTGGTGGCGATGACCGGTGTGCCGGGTCCGATCAGCTGGATCATGATGATCATGGCCATGACCTCGGCGCAGGCGACCAAAGCGGTGCCCTGAGCCGTCACCGGTGTGTTGGCGCCGGCAGTGGGCAGGGAGCAGGGCTGCACGGGAACGCCGGCTTTCGCGCAGCGATAGAGAACCTCGGCATCCATCCGTTTCCAGGTCAGAACCGGAACGCCGCAGGAGATGAAGCTGACGATGGGATTCTTGCGCAGCGCATCATGCCCGCCCACGGCGGCCGCCGCGATGTTGATCAGCTGCTGGACGTTGTCGGTTTCATAAGGCTGGATCCAGATATGCTTCTTGCTGTGCTTCAGGACCTGGGCCAGGGTGTAGACGTCGATAGCATCCACAGGCACTTCCTCACCGGAGGTGGAAGGCAGGGTGCAGTAGTCGATGTTTTCCATGGAGTTGATCAGCTGGGTCCATTCTGCCACTTCATCCAGGGTGATGTAGTGGGAATCATTCTTCACATCCAGATAGTTCATGGCGCCGGTATTGGTCCGCACATAGAAATCGCCGGTGGGATTGGGGAACTTCAGATCCCGTTCTCCAGAAGGGGATTTCAAGGTAAATTCCGCGGGTACGGAAGCCAGGGCTTTCTTGATCAGCGCTTTGCTGAATTTTACGTTGTGGCCGTTGACTTCGGCGCCTGCCGCTTCCAATTCTGCCACCAGCTCAGGATGGTCCACTTCGATTCCGCGGATGGACAAGAGATCCTCCACACGGTTCTTCATGAGCTCCAGTTCCTGGGCATTCATCACATCAAATTTGATTCTGCCTCGCATATTATGCTCCTTTCAGATGGGCCTTCTTCGATGCCCTGCACATAAATTCTTTCAACTCTTTGGTTTTGCGCCGGGATTAAGCGACGATGGCTTTGGCCAGTCTGGCGGCTTCCGCGGCGTCGGCGGCAAAGCAATCGGCGCCGATCTTATCGGCCCAGGCTTGGTTGATGGGGGCGCCGCCGACCATGACCTTCACCTGATCCCGGATACCTTCTTTTTGCAAGGCTTCAATCACATTTTTCTGTTCATACATCGTGGTGGTCAGAAGCGCCGCCATGCCAATGATTGCAGGTTTATGCTCTTTAATGGCCGCGATGAATTTTTCGGTGGAAACGTCGGAGCCCAGGTCAATGACCTCCAGGCCGGCGCTGCGCATCATCAAAGCCACCAGGTTCTTGCCGATGTCATGCAGGTCGCCTTTGACCGTTCCTACCACGACCTTGCCGATGGTGGTGACGCTGCCGTCCAGCATCAGGGGTTTAATGATTTCAACCCCTTCGTTCATGGCTTTGGCAGCCATCAGAACGTTGGGAACGAAAACTTCATTTCTCGCAAAGCGTTCCCCGATCAGATTGATGCCGGGCATCAGTCCGCCGTCAAGGATTTCCTTCGCACTGAGACCCTGATCCACAGCCTCCTGGGTCTTGGCTTTGATATTCATGTAATTTCCTGCGATGACCAGGTCGGTCAGTTCCTGTAAGATGCTCATGTTTTTTCCTCCCTTTAATGTTTGCTGCAAGACGGCATCAAGGAGCTTCTCTCATGATTTTCTTAACGTTTTCCCGCGCTTCGACGGCGCTGTCGGAAAACACGGCATGGATCTCTTGGGCAAATTCGCTGGTCACAGGATTGCCGCCCACCATCACGGTGACCGGATGGTCAAAGGACGCCTGATGGATCGCCTCCACCACATCCTTCATGTTGGCCATCATGGTGGTCAGCATCGCTGAGATCAGCACCACGGAAGCCTGGGTCCTGCGGATCGCCTCGATAAATTCTTCTTTCGCCACGTTGGTGCCCAGATCAATGACCTCAAGGCCGGCACTTTCAAGAAGAACTTTGACCAATTGCTTTCCGATATCATGGATATCACCTTTTACCGTACCGATAACCACCTTGCCCAGTTTCGGTATTTGGGCGTCTCCCAAATGGCGTTCAACCTGATCCATTCCTTTTGCAATCGCACGTGCAGCCATCAGAATCTCCGGGATGTATTTGATTCCGCTCCGATAGTCCGACTCCACCCGATCCATTCCCGGCAGCAGGCCTTGACCAATGATCCCCACAGGATCAAAGCCTTGCTGCAGCATGGTCTGGCAAAGTTCCGAAACTTTCTCTTCGTCTCCCGCGACGACTGCTTGAGTGATTTCTTCTAACTGGCTCAAGGCTGCCTCCATTCCACACGTCCGCCACCGACATGGTGCAAGGGACTTTCTACTTGCATTATCCATTAACCGGGGGGAAAAAACTAAAATAAAAACCGTGTATTTTTGTAAATATTTGCTCAACTTGCCGGATCGATTCTGTTTTCTCAAGGCCGGGCTCATGGTTTTGGTACTATTTTTGCGTCCCTGCCACTTTACCATTATTTTAATACAGTGCTATAATAATACAAGATGCAACTTCGCTCTCTATATTAGATGAAGGTTTTAGGGGGAAGAATCTTATGGACATCAAGGATTTGACGGACATCGCCCAGTGTTTTTACGATTGCACCGCCGTTCCCGTAACGGTCTTCAGCGAAAAAATGGAGATCCTGGCGGAGGCCGGACGCGAAATGAAGATTTGTAAATTCTTTGACATATATAATACCAAAGGTTCCTGCATGAAGGTCTTGAAGTTCTCGGGAGACATGGGCTACAACCTTGGGGAACCGTATATTTATTCATGCCCCGCCGGCTTGGTCAACATCTGCGTGGCCTTGATTTCGGACAAGAAATTCCAGGGCTGTTTGATCGCCGGGCCCATGTCCATGAATACCATCAATGAAAAAATCATTAACGCCATCATGGACCTGAACAAAAATTGCAGCGGGACCGCCGGCATGTTCAGCAAGCTCAGCCTCTTTATCCGGGATATGCCGGTCTACTCACCGGCCAGCATCTCCAGCCTCTCCCGTCTGTTTTTCAACAATGTGCTGAGCCTCTACAGCAACCGTGAAGACTATCTTTATCTTGCCAGCAAATACAATACCTATACCCAGATTTCCGAAACCATCAAAAAGCATAAGGAAGAGCAGCGCCTGACGCCGGAAGCCATTTACCAAAGCAACAGCAACGACCGGATCCGCCAGCTGCTCCGCCGCATCCAGGCCGGCGACCATTCCGGCGCCCGGGAGATGATCAATCTGATCCTGGAGGAGATCCTGATCACTGAATCCGGCAACTTCGAAATCATGAAGATACGCCTTTTTGAACTCTATATGAGCTTATCCAGGGCCGGTGTCGAAAGCGGCGCCTCCATCCAGAAGGTCTTTGGCATCCACTTTGATCATATCGCTTCCTTATCCGCCATCGCAACCCTGCCAGAGCTGCATCAGTGGACTCAGCAGGTGGTGGACCATTTTATCGACAATGTCTTCTCAACGATCTATTCCGGCCATTCCCTGATCATCAGCAACGCCATCCAGCATATCAATACCAATTATATGACCAAAATCAACCTGAAGAACCTGGCGGAACTTCTTCATGTCAATGAATCGTATCTTTCCAAGCTTTTTAAGCAGGAAATGGGGAAAAACTTCACAGATTATCTCAACGAGATCCGGATCAACAAGAGCCTGTCCCTGATTCGGGACACCGACAACAATCTATTGGATATCGCCATCGCCGTTGGATTCGAGGACCAAAGCTATTATACGAAGATTTTCCGGAAAGTCATGGGGACGACGCCTAAGCATTATCGCAACGGCAACCAGCCGGTCTGCGCCTCCTGAACCTTGCCGTCTCCTCCCCCCGGCGAAGAATATTACAAAAAAAAGCCGGTATTTTCTGAAACTTCACGGCACCGCTGGACTAGAATAAAAGAAACTCCCTTAAGAATGGAGGCTATGCATCGTGCTTGAATCTGTAAAAACAGCATGTGTCGCTGATCAAAACGCCGTTTGCCAGCGGCTTCAAATCACCGGGGATTCACTGGCCGCTTCCCATTCCAGGGAACTCTGTCCCCAATTGCTGACCCTGGCCGAAACGCTGTGCCAGCTGACTTGCCTGTACACCCTGCAGCCCCGCAACCTTTCCTTAGGCATTCCGGGGCTGGATCAATGCTCCCATCTGGTGTTTTGTTTTGTCTCCGTCGGACCCCGCCTGGGAGAAGCCGTCGGGGACTTTTTTCAAAAAAAAGACTATTTAGAGGGTTTTCTTCTGGATCATTTGGGCAACGAGATCCTCTTCAACGCTTCCAATCAAATGAACGAAATCATCGCCCAACGGCTGTATGCCCAAGGCATGAACCATACCTCCCGATACTCTCCCGGAGAGGGAAACCTGGGAATGGAATACCAGGCGGTAATTTTGGAAACCCTGCAGCGTCTGGGGGAGATACCGGTACAGCTCAATGACCATTACATGCTCTCGCCGGAAAAAAGCATCCTCTATTTGATCGGTGCCGGCGAGGACATTTGCGGCGGCAGCATCCGGCACGATTGCCGGCGCTGTGATCGCCTGGACTGTTACTTTCGCAGCGATTTTTCCGAGAAGGATGTGTAACCATGTCAAAACTGGAAGTCCTTTTCCCTAATCAAGGCCGTTCCCTTCTGCTGCCCCCGGGAATCACCCTGGCAGAAGCCTGCGACGCTGCCAATCTTCCTTTAGACCTGGTATGCAACGGCCGGGGGACCTGCGGCAAATGCCGGATTCGGATCCAGGAAGCCGACGGAAGCCAGCGTGAAGTGCTCGCCTGCAGGACCCGATTGGATCGCCCGCTGCAAATCCTTCTCCAAGAAGAGGATTATATCCATCGAGCCCAGGTTATGACTGCCGGTCACAGCCAGCGGCTTTACGGCTTTTTCCCGGCGCTGACCAAGCGTTACCTCTCTCCGGAGCAGCTGACGCCCGAATATTGCGGCCAGGTTCTGGATATGGACGCGCCCTTGCTTCTGGCATCGCTTAGCCGCCTCATGCTGCAAAGCGATGCGGCCGGTCAATCCCCACCCACGGAACAAGGCCTTACCCTGGTTTATTATGATGAGGAATTGCTTGCGATGCAGCAAGGCGATACCACCGCCCGGCTCTATGGCGCCGCCTGCGACATTGGCACCACCAGCGTGGCGCTGTATATTTATGACCTCGCATCCGGCGGTTTGCTGTATACCGGCTCCGCCCTGAATGGCCAGATTACACGTGGTGCCGATGTCATCAGCCGGATCAGTTACTGCCAATCCCAGCCGGATGGCACCTGCGAACTGCAGCGCCTCATTCTGAACACCCTGGACCGCCTTCTGGCGGAAGCCTCGGAGAAGTTGCCGGGCTTGATGCAGGATCTGTATTCTCTGGTGGTCTGCGGCAATACCACGATGCAGCATCTCTTTTTCGGTTTTTATCCCGGAGCGCTGGGTCACAGTCCCTTCGTCTCCCTTTCCCACCATACCCAAACCTGCCGTGCCGCCGACTTGGGCTTGCAGCTGCCCGCCAATTGCCGCGTGACGTTTCTGCCTCTCCTGGGAGGCTTCGTGGGCGCCGACACCACCGCCGTCCTGCTGACCCTTCCGGAGGATGACAAGCTGCGCTTGGCCATCGACCTGGGCACCAACGGCGAAATCGTTTTGGGCAAACCCGGCCGACGCCTGGCTGCCTCCACCGCCTGCGGCCCGGCCCTGGAAGGCGGCAGCCTGACCTGCGGCATGCGCGGAACCAACGGGGCCGTCGATACCGTTCAAATTCGGGATGGGCAATTGGACTTCCATTGCATCGGCGATGAGCCCGCCAAGGGAATTTGCGGCTCCGGCATCGTCGATCTGGCCGCAGTCCTGTTGTCCCATGGTCTCATGGACGCAAGCGGCCGCCTGCTTTCCCAGGAGGAATATCTGAGCCAGCGTCCAACCTCGGCCTTGGCAGTGCATCTGGGTGTCCATGAAGGCGGCAATGCCTTCTTCCTTACCGACACCGTCTTCCTGACCCAAAAGGACATCCGTCAGATCCAGCTGGCGAAAAGTGCGATCTGCGCCGGCTGCCTGGCGTTGATGGCCAACTACGGCTGTACGTCAGACGATATTGACCAGCTGGTTTTGGCCGGCGCTTTTGGCAATCATATCCGGATCGAGTCCGCTCTGGCCATCGGCATGCTGCCCCCGGTATCCGCTGAGCGCATCCTTTCCATCGGCAATGGCGCCGGACAAGGGGTCTGCCAGTATCTGCTGGACCGGGATGCCCGGAAGCGGGTGCAAACCTTGACGGTCGAAACCTCCCACCAGGAGCTTGCCTGTGATCCGGTCTTTATGGAAGAATACATTATGCAAATGAATTTTCCGCAAATCGCAACCCTCCCATGAAAGGAGTTACCTGCATGACCGAGCTTCTGCTGCTGACCGGTTTTTTAGGTGCCGGCAAGACCACCCTGCTCAACCGGCTTCTGGAAGAACAAAACGTAAAAACCGGCGTCATCGTCAATGAATTCAGCCAGACCGGCGTCGATGGCCAATTGGTCAAAGCCCCGGCCGGCATCGATTTGGTGGAGCTGAACAACGGCTCCATCTTTTGCGCCTGCATCAAGGACAGCTTCGTCAGCGCCCTGGTCCAGCTTTCCGGCGCAGGCTTGGACCGTCTCTTTGTGGAAGCCTCAGGGCTGGCGGATCCGGCCAATTTTTCGGCGATTCTGGACGGGATACGGCCATACATCAAGGTGCCCTATCATTACCTGGGTTCCGTCTGCCTTGTGGACGCCCTCTATTTCCCTAAATATTTCAAACTGCTGCCGGCCCTGCGCCGCCAGCTGGAATACAGTCAGGCCGTTCTGATCAATAAAACGGATCTGGCGGACGCGGACCAGCTGGAGCAATGCCGCCAGCTGATCCGGCAGACCGCACCGGAGGCTTATCTTTGTGAAACCACCTATGCGGAAGTCCCCTACGACCGGCTGGTCCGGGAATTGGCGGACCGCAGCGGCCAATCCCCCGTGGCCCAAGCCAGCAGCAACACCGAAAGCACCCGGCCAAAAACCGTCACCCTCTCCACGGGGGAAGCCATCACCCCGCAACAGCTGGCGCAGTTCCTCAGGGACATCGCACCGCACACCTACCGGATCAAAGGCTTTGCCCTGACCACCGAAGGCCCCTATCTGGTCAACTGCACCGGCCAGGTTTTGATCAGCAAGCCGGCTTCCGCGGAAGATTGCAAGGAGGCCACTTCCCTGGTGATCATCTCCAGCATCGGTCTGGTCATCGTCTCCCGGGTGCTGGAGGCTGCTAAAAAGGTCTATTCCTCGCCGGTAAATCTCCTGTAAATCCGAATTTTACAAAAGGAGGCGGTTTTTTTCCTAGAAAGAAACCGCTTCTTTTTTTATGATTAGACTATGCCGAGGGCTTATCGATCCCCATAAGCCTTGCATCACAAAATTAAAATTTTACTTTCGGCTTTTGAAAGGAGTATATTCCAATGGGTAAAGAACTCGTATTCCAGACTCTGAGACACGAAAAAACCCCGGCGGTTGCCTGGGTGCCTTTTGCAGGCGTTCATGCGGGCAAGCTCAAAGGCTATTCCGCCCAGGAAGTTCTGGAGGATGCGGATAAGCTGTATGAATCCCTTCTGGAAGTCCACAAGCTTTATTCTCCGGACGGCATGCCCATCGTCTTCGACCTGCAGCTGGAGGCTGAGATCCTTGGCTGTGAGCTGTTGTGGGCCAAGTCCAATCCCCCCTCCGTCAAAACCCATCCCCTGGCCGGCAGCGAATACGTGATTCCCTGCAAATGCAAAATCCCCACCAAGGAATCCGGCCGGATCCCCATGATCCTGGATGTGATGAACCGGGTGAAAAAAGCCGTCGGTGACGACACCGCCTTATATGGTCTGGTTTGCGGTCCCTTCACGCTGGCCTCCCATCTCCGAGGCAGCGACATCTTTATGGATATGATCATGAACGAGCAATACGTCCGCGACCTGGTGGAATTCTGCGGCGAGGTCTGCATGCGTATGATCGATTTCTATGCCGAAGCCGGCATGGACATCATCGGCATCGTGGATCCCCTGGTCAGCCAGATCGCGCCCGAGCACTTCGTTTCCATGCTCAGCCCCACCTTCACCGCCTGCTTCGATTACGTCCGGAGCAAGGGTCTGTATTCCTCTTTCTTCGTTTGCGGCAATGCCACCCTGCAGCTTGAAGTCATGTGCCACACCCGGCCCGACTGCATTTCCGTGGACGAAAATGTCGACATCATCAAAGCCAAAGAAACCACCGACAAATACAACATCACCATCGCCGGCAACATTCCCTTGACCACCGTCATGCTCCACGGCAACCAGCAGGACAACATCAAATGCGTCGTGGATCTCCTGGACGGCATCGACCATCACAATTTCATCCTGAGTCCCGGCTGCGATATGCCCTATGATACGCCCATCGAGAACACCGTGGCCGTCATGCAGGCCGTCAAGAACACCGATGTGGCCAGAGGCATGGTGGCCGATTATGAAACCAACTGGGACGATATCCCTGTTGAGATCCCGGATTACGCCAACCTGAAGAAACCCTTGCTGGAGGTATTCACCCTGGATTCCGAAAGCTGCGCCGCCTGCACCTATATGTGGAACAGCGTCAAGGATGTTCAGCAAAAGGTATTCGGCGACAAGATCGACATCATCGAGTACAAATACACCATCAAGGAAAACATTGCCCGCACCCGCAAAATGGGCCTAACCAACCTGCCGACCCTGGTGATCAACGGCCAGGTCAAATGGGTCTCCATTATTCCCAGCCGTGATCAGCTGGTGGCTGACATCGAAGCGCTGCTGTAATCCGCCGCTGTTTTCCAAAAAATTCATATCCGCTTCCTATGAATTGCCGCCGATTGGTTTCGGCGGCAATTTTTGTTTGAATCGGCGGCTCCGGACGGGGGAAAAAAAAAGATTGCCTCCAAAAGCGAGGCAATCGGCAATATCTATGAAATATCATGCGTCAGTCAAAGGCGATCCCTAAATAGCCCAGGCTCGCCGGATCACCTTCCGGACCGCCATGGACCCGCAGCATGCCAAAGGGCGCCGCCTCCCCTTCCAGCGTCCTCCCGGCAAAGGCAGGAAGCCGAAGCTGATAGATTCCCGCCGGCAGCTTGCGGGCAATCCGCTTCAAGCCGTCTTGAAGCTGCGCCTCCGGCAGCAACAATTCCTTGATGACCACCTCATGGACATTGGCGCGTTCGATGGCTGCGCAGCCCCGGGCCGATCCAAGCTCCAGGCTGTAAAGATCGGCGCCGCTCATTTGCGACAAGGCCTTTTGATAGTCCATATCTTCATCCGAATAGGCGATGTGTACCGTTCCCTCCAGGCATTGTTCCCGGAGCCGGTTGTATTCCTCCGGCAGCACGGGCCGAATGGCATGGTCCTGACCGCCATCCCCCGGCCAGGCTTCGATTTCCTGCCCGGTAAGCCGGCAGCGGCGGGTCACAAAGCCTGTCCGGTAGCCGCAGCGGGCGTAGAACTGGAATAAACTTTCTTCCGCCGGCACTAAAAGGGAATAGCGGACCCTTTTCTCCGTCAGGTAATGATCACAGAAACCGATCAATTCCGAGGCGAAGCCCTGCCCCCGATATTGGGGGTGCGTTGCCACGGCAAAGATCATGGCGGCGGGCGCTTTGAGCTTCTGCTCTGACACAAGACTGACCGGCAGCAGCGTCAGCATGGCCGCGATTTCGTCACGGTGAAGCAGCAGCAAGGTCTGATCCTCACGATAACGGCGGCCATAATAGGTCTCCAATTCACGGTCGGTTCCGCCGAAACAAAGCCTCCAGATGTTTTTCTGCCGTTCCAGGTCCTCAGACCTGGCAAACCGAATGGTGCTCATGACGGCTCCTTTCCGGCCCGACGCACCCCATGACGAAGAGCCTCTCCCATGCAATGCGCTAAGAACCAATCCATTGGGCCAGGTATTTTTCTTCCATGCGGACCGGTTGGTAGGAAAGCTTAGCCTTTCGAAGGCCCTCCATGCCCATGTCCTCTTCCCGGTTCACATAGACCAAATCAGGATAGGTTTGCTGAAGATAGGCCGCGAATTCACGGTTGATCATCTGATAGGAACCCTGAAACTCAGGGAAGGCCTTCTCCACATGGATCACGTAGGTATCCGGATTCAGCCGCTCTCCCATAGTATAGGCGATCACCCGGCCGTCCACCCGGATCAGGCCGCCTTCCAGGCCAAGCGGCTCAAAATAATCAAAGCATTTTTTCACGGCGCAGGCCTCATCCTCAAGGTCCGGATCTTTTCCGCAGCCATGGTCCAGGCACCAGCGCACATTCATCTCCCAGCATTCCGGCAGATTGTCCGCGGTGATCCGTTCGAAACGCCAGTCATAGGCCGCCTTGAAGCGGTTGATATGATTCCGCTTGGACTGCAGCTTATTTCCCGAAAGGGAAACCAGCTTTTCCAGGAGGTACACATAATCAAAAAAATCACGGAGTGCCTGAAATTCAAATGCATCAGGATAGAATTGCCCGAGGGCCTCCACGTTTTCCACAGACAGGCCGATCAGGGCGAAGGGGCGTTTCCGCTCCTGGGCATCCTGCCGCATCAGCTCCAAAACACGCTTCAGATCCCCAGTGCCGGCCGGAAAATAATAATGCGGCTTTAATCGATTGCCGTTCTCTTTGACGATTAAAAAGTTCTCCGCTTGAGCAACCTCATATTTAAATACCCCGGCCCACGTGAACAAATTGGTAAAATTTTGGTGGCAGCCCCTCAGGCCGGCAGCGGCTAGCAAGGGGTCGATCCATTTCTTGTCATTCAGTTCGATGTCTTTCAGCTGTATCATGGTGCTTCTCATCCATTTCTATTTCTTTTGTGATGATTTGATAGGCCTCCACCAGGTCGGAAAAGGTAAATCGGGCGCCATTCGCAGCGCTGGGGGAGGGCAAGCAGACCGCCGGCATCCCGGTTTCCGCGGCGCAATAACGCTGATAGAGCGCAGTCGCTCTCATCCCGGTGGTGTAGATCCTCCGGATATTCGCACAGGAAAGGACCCTCTGCAGATCATTGACCTTGGGGTTACGGATGCTGCTGTCCTGGGCGCCGCAGATGTCACAGGACTTCAAAACATCCCATAGGGCAATGTGATGACGGCGAAGAAAATCCTTTTTATCTGAATGGGTTTCGGGTACCGCTTCGCAAAAAACAGCCGCCAGGACACGCCAGAAACGGTTTTGCGGGTGTCCGTAATAGAAGCCGGTTTCCCTGGATTTCGGCGAGGGTATGGTTCCTAGGATCAGAATTTTCGAGTCCCGGTCAAAAAAAGGCTCCAAAGGATGAACAATGCTTTCTCTCATAGCCTTGCCTTTGCATATAAAAAAGCTTCTGTAATCAACCGGTCTATAGGTTCATTATAGAAGCTTGCCTATGTCTTTGTCTATCTGTAATTATCGAAAAAGCCTTTTAGAAACGGCCATCGCCCGGCTCAATCCGCATCCGGCATGGAACGCCGCATGCGCAGAAACGTCAGCAGCGCACCCAAAAAGCAGATGGCAGCCGCCGACATATAGACGATTTTCATGCCATAGAGGAATGCCAGGTCCTGCCCCTCCGTAAAGCTGGTGACCGGGTATCCAAGATAGCGGCTCATCCGGTTGTAGAGAAGCACTACGGAAAAAGAAATGCCGGTCACCATGCCCACATTGCGGACCAAGCCGTTGATGCTTCCGGCGATGCCCATTTTTTCCCGGTCTACCGCGCTCATGATGATGACGTTGTTGGGGGATTGGAACAAGCCATTGCCGATTCCCATGATGCCCGTGCGCAATATGATGTCCAGATGGCTGGAGGCGCCGTCCAGATAGGCCATGGAAACCAGCCCTGCGGTCATCAGGCCCAAACCCACCAAGGTCAGGCGCTCCGCCCCCAGCCGATCGGCCAGGTAGCCGCTGACCGGCGCGGTCAGCATCACGCATAAGGGGAAAACCATCATCAGAAGGCCCGACTGCCCCGGCAGCAGCCGAAGAATATACTGTAAGTAAAAGGGCAGGATGATGTTCAGGCAAAACATAGAGGCAAAGCTCAGAAAACCGCAGAAGAGGCCGCCGGCAAACAGACTGTTGCGGAACAAGTCCAGCTCCAGCATGGGATGGGCCGCTTTGCGCTCCACCATAAAAAACAGGGTGGCGCAGAGGGCGCCGGCCCCCAGGGCGCCCTGGATCAGCGGATGGGTCCAGCCATAGACCTCGCCGCTCAGAAAAGCCCAGAACAAAGCCACGATCATGACCATGAACAGCAGGGAACCCGGAATGTCCATGGATCCGTCTTCATAGGAAGCGGCTTGGGAATGCAGCAGCCGCTTTCCGGCGAACAGTCCGATCAAAGCCACCGGAATGTTGATGTAGAAAATCATCTGCCAATTGAAGTACTGAACCATGAAGCCGCCGATGCTGGGCCCCGCCAGCGTTCCGACGGCAACCGCCGTGCCCAGAAATCCAAGCGCCCTGCCCCGTTCGTTGGCCGGGAAGGTTTCTGCCGTCAGGCCTTGGTTGGAGGCCATGAACATGGCAGCCCCCACCGCCTGGACCACTCGGGAAAAAACCAGAAAACCCAGATTCGGTGAAAGTCCGCACATCAGAGAACCAATACCGAAAACCAGGTATCCCCAGAGAAAAACCCGGGCCTTGCCGAAACGGTCGCCGAGCTTGCCGAATAGGACGATGACCGCTGAAATGGCAATCAGATAACTGGTAACGACCCATTGGATGCTGTTCAGTCCAACGCCCAGGTTCTCGGCCATGACCGGCAGCGCCACATTGACAATGCTGCTGTCCAAAGTGGCCATGAAGCCGCTGAGGATCACCACCGGCAGGATCTTCCACCGCTTTGCATAAGGGTCTTGTATCGCCGTCTGATGCGTCGTCATCTGTCTTCCCATCCATTCTTCCGATTTAGGCCAGGATCATCCGGTCATTGGCGCCTGCTTCGCTGATGCTTTCAAATTTCTTCAACAGGTCTTCCACCCGGAGGGATTTTTTCTCCTCGCCGGACACATCGTAGATGATCCGGCCTTCGTTCATCATGATCAGCCGGTTGCCGTACCGGATGGCATCCTTCATGTTGTGGGTGACCATCAGGGTGGTCAGCTTGTTTTCCGTCACGATCTCCTCGGTGATTTCCAGCACCTTCCGGGCTGTCTTGGGGTCCAGGGCCGCGGTATGCTCGTCCAGCAGCAGCAGCTTGGGTTTCTGCAGCGTCGCCATAAGCAGCGTCAGGGCCTGACGCTGGCCGCCGGAAAGAAGGCCCACCTTGGATTTCAGCCGGGCCTCCAGACCAAGCTCCAGGATTTTCAGCTTCTCTCCATATAAGGCCCTTTCTTCATGGGTGATCCCCCACCGGAGGCCTCGCTTCCGATTGCGCCGGAATGCCATGGCCAGATTTTCCTCGATGCCCATGTTCGCTGCCGTCCCCATCATGGGGTCCTGGAACACTCTGCCCAGATGCTTGGCCCGTATGTATTCAGGGTCCTTGGTGATATCCTGGCCATCCAGGACCACCGAGCCGGCGTCGCTGGTATGGACGCCGGCGATGATGTTCAGCATGGTGGATTTGCCGGCGCCGTTGCCGCCAATGACGGTGACAAAGTCTTCCGTCTTCAGGTGAAGGTCAAAGTCCACCAGAACCTTTTTTTCATTGATGGTTCCGGCATTGAATGTTTTATTGATTTTCAATAGCTTCAGCATACGTTTTCCTCCTTCGTTGCGGTCACCGGCCGTTTATCGGACCGCGACCATTTTCTTGACCACCGGGATCGACAGCGCCATCGCCACGATAACAGCCGTCAGCAGTTTCAGGTCGGAGGATTTCAAGCCCAGCTGGAGCACGATGGCGATGATCATGCGGTAGATCGCAGATCCAAGCACCACAGACATGAGCTTATATGCAAAATTGAAGCGTCTGCCGAAAATCACTTCGCCGATGATGATAGAGGCGAGGCCGATGACCAGGGTACCGGTGCCCATCCCCACGTCGGCATAGCCCTGGCTTTGCGCCACCAGGGCGCCGGACAGGGAGACGAGGCCGTTGCTGATCATCAGGCCGAGGATCTTCATCTGGTCGGTGCTGGCGCCCAGGGCCCGCACCATGTATTCGTTGTTGCCGGTGGCCCGGATGGCGCAGCCGATCTCCGTGCCGAAGAACCAGTACATCAGACCGATGATGGCCACCGCAAAGACGATGCCCAGCAGCAAGGAGATCACGCTGTTGGACAACCCGGTCACATCCATGATCCTGGTCACGGCCGTGGCTTCCCCCAGCAGAGCCACATTGGGCTTGCCCATGATCCGGATGTTGATCGAATACAAGGCGATCATGGAAAGAATTCCGGCCAGGATCCCGGGGATCTTCAGCTTGGTGTTCAGCACACCGGTGACCGTTCCGGCAAGCGCCCCGGTCGCCACGGCAAAAGGCAGCGTCAGAAAGGGATCCATCCCTTTGACGATGAGGATGGCGCTGACTGCGCCGCCTAAAGCAAAGGTGCCATCCACCGTCAGGTCCGGATAGTCCAGCACCTTGAAGGTAATATATAGGCCCAGCGTCATGATACCCCACAGGACCCCCTGGGATACCGCGCCCTGCAATGCCATGATCATGCCTGATAGGTTGTCCATGTTTTCCCTCCCGCTTGACGTCAAAACGGGCGATGAGGTCGCCCTCATCGCCGCGCATGGTTTTGAATCTGTGATGATCCGATAGGATACGGCTACTTTTTGATTTTGGCAGCCAGCTCAGCCGGCACCTGGATTCCCAGCTCAGCCGCAAGTTCCTGATTCAGCGTGAAATTCAGGTCCGACAGATATTCGATGGGCATATCCTTGGGGCTCTTGCCGTCCCGCAGAATGGCTACAGCCTGGACGGCCGTCAGCTTGCCGAGATTGTAGTAGTTGATGCCGTAGGTTGCCAGCCCGCCGTTGGCCACCATACCCTCTTCACCGACGATCACAGGGATCTTGGCCGGATTGGTCACGGTGGAAACGGTTGCCATGCCGGCAGCCAGCATGTTGTCTGTGGGGATATAGATGGCCTGGACCTTGCCCATCAAAGACTGGGCCACCTGCTGGATCTCATTGGAGCTGGATACGGAGCCTTCGATGACTTCGATGCCCAGAGCTGCCGCCGCTTCCTTGGCCAGATTCACCTGGAATACGGAGTTGGCTTCGCTGGAGCAATACATGACGCCAATGGTCTTCACATCAGGAACCAGCTGCTTGATCAGCTCGACCTGTTCCTTCACAGGGGTCAGGTCGGAGGTGCCGCTCACATTGCCGCCCGGGGCTTTGTTGTCCGCCACCAGTTTGGCGTCGGCGGGGTCGGTGACGGCGGTGACCAGGATCGGAATGTCCTTGGTCACGTTGGCAACGGCCTGGGCCGCCGGCGTGGCAATGGCCAGGATCAGGTCGTTTTTGTCGTTGACCAGCTTATTGGCAATGGTCTGGCAATTGGCCTGCTCACCCTGGGCATTGTTGAAATCAATGGCAATGTTTTTGCCTTCCTCAAAACCTGCTTCCTTCAGACCGTCCACAAAGCCTTGGTAAGAAGCGTCCAGGGCGGCATGCTCCACCAGCTGGATCACGCCGATTTTGTAGGTCTTTTCTGCCGGTGCGGTCTGGGTGGCCGGCGCCGTCGCGGTTTGTCCGGTGCTGCCGCAGCCTGCCAGCATGCCTGCCAGCATGCCTGCCATCAGGACCGCTGCTATTTTATTGATTTTTTTCATTTCCGTTCTACCATCCTTCCATTCCTTGATTCGATCAGTTTCGTTTTTTTCTGCCGCAGCAAGCGGCATTTTGCGTTGAATTATACAATAAATCGTCTATGTCGTCAATCTTTATCCTCCGGAGCCAGGGTGCCCAGATCATAGGGGGTTTCCTGATAAACATAGTAGTTCAGCCAATTGGCAAAAATCAGATTGGCATGGCTCCTCCAGCGCACCTGGGGTGTCCGTTCGGGGTCGTCCTCCGGATAATAATTTTTCGGGATCCGGATGGGCAGTCCTCTGGAAACGTCCCGGTCATACTCCGCCTTCAGGGTCAGGGCATCATATTCGAAATGGCCGAAGATATAGATCTGCCGCCCGTTGAGGGCCCGGACGATGTTGACGCCCGCCTCTTCGGACTCCGCCACCAGATCCAGTTCGGAGCAGGCCAGGATATCCTCCTTGAGCACCTCCGTGTGCCGGGAATGGGGACAATAGAACACATCGTCAAAGCCCCTCAGAAGCCGGACATAGCTGCGGGTGGCTTGATGGGGAAACACACCGAAGCACTTTTCAGGCAGGTGGTGCTTCGGCACGCCGTAATGGTAATACAGTCCCGCTTGGGCACCCCAGCATATGTGCATGGTGGAATAGACATGACGGGTGGACCAGTCCATGATCTGGCACAGCTCCTCCCAGTAATCCACATCCACAAAGTCCAGGTCCTCCACCGGTGCGCCCGTGATGATCAGTCCGTCAAAACGTTCCTTCTTGACTTCATCCCAGGTTTTGTAGAAAGCGGTCAGATGGGCTTCCGGCGTATTTTTACTGACATGGGAAATCGACTGAAGCAAAGTGATGTCCACCTGCAAAGGCGAATTGCCCAGCAAGCGCAGCAATTGGGTTTCCGTTGCGATTTTCGTGGGCATCAGATTCAGGATCGCGACTTTCAGAGGCCGGATGTCCTGGGAATAAGCTCTCTGCTCCGACATAATGAAAATATTTTCATTGCTTAAGGTTGCCGCTGCCGGCAAATGGTCTGGTATTCGAATGGGCAATCGAATCACTTCCCTTCTTCAGGATGCTCTATGGAGCGTTATAAAACACCCTCCAGCCTCACGCCACAGGCAGCCCCATGGCCTGGGCCATGTCGGCGATGATGTCCTTGGCGTCTTCCAGACCCAGGGAGACGCGGATCAGTTCCGGATTGACGCCGGCCGCGATCTGGTCCTCCTCGGACATTTGCTGGTGGGTGGTGCTGCCGGGATGGGTCACGATGGAACGGGTGTCCCCCACATTGGTCACATGGGACATCAGCTTCACCGACTCGATGAATTGTTTGCCGGCGGCCAGACCGCCCTTCAGGCCAAAGGAGAAGATGGCGCCGATTCCTCGAGGCATATATTTCCGGACCAGCGGATAATCGGGATGATCGGGATCCGCCGGGTAATTGATCCAGGATACCTTGGGATTGTCCTTGAGCCAGGCCGCCACAGCGTTGGCGTTTTCAACGTGCTTGCGCATCCGCAGGGAAAGGGTCTCGATGCCCTGCAGGATCAGCCAGGCATTCATGGGACTGATGGCCGGGCCCATGTCTCGCATCATCTGGACGCGGGCTTTGACAATGTAGGCCGAGGCTCCGAAGTCCTGCACATAACGGAGGCCGTGATAGCTTTCATCCGGTTCCGTCAGGCCGGGGAAACGGCCGGAGGCCGCCCAGTCGAATTTTCCGGAATCTACGATGATGCCGCCCAAAGAATTGCCATGGCCGCCCAGATATTTGGTGGCGGAATGGATCACGATGTCGGCGCCGAACTCCATAGGCCGGCTCAAATATGGCGTGGTAAAGGTGGCATCCACCAGGAGGGGCAGCCCATGCGCATGGGCGATGGCCGCCACAGCCTCCATATCCACCATGGCCATGCTGGGATTGCTGATGTTCTCCACATAAACGGCACGGGTCTTTTCATTGATCGCCGCCCGGAAGCCCTCTAAATCTTTGGGATCCACAAAATGGACCTTGATGCCCAATTTGAGGAAGGTCACCGCAAACAGATTGAAGGTACCGCCATACAAGGCACTGGAGGCCACGATCTCCTGGCCGGATTCCACGATGTTCAGACAGGCCAGCATGATGGCCGACATGCCGGAGGCGGTGGCCAGTGCCCCGACGCCGCCTTCCAGCGCCGCCATGCGCTTTTCCAGGACGTCGGTGGTGGGATTCTGAAGCCGCGTATAGATGTTGCCTTCCTCTTTCAGGGAAAAAAGGTCTGCCGCATGCTGGGCATCCCGGAACACATAGGCTGTGGTCTGGTAGATGGGCAGGGCCCTGGACCCGGTCACCGGATCCGGCACCTGTCCGGCATGGATCTGAAGGGTGTCAAATCCCCAGTTTTCTTTTGTCATATTTCTTCGCCTCCATCCTTCAGGAACGGTTCAGCGCCCGGTGGGCGATGTCGCTGCGATACTGCATGCCGTCAAAGGAGATCACCTTCACCCCGGCATAGGCTTTCTGCAAGGCCAAAGTCAGGGTTTCGCCCAGAGCCGTCAAGGAGAGCACTCGGCCGCCGTTGGTTTGAAACAAGGCTCCGGACTCGGTCTCTTTACGCGTGGTGCCGCAGTGAAAGACGATCACATCCCCGGGCGCCTGGTCCAGGCCGCGGATCGCATCGCCTTTGCGGACGGTCCCCGGATAGCCGTGGGCCGCCAGCACCACGGTGACGCAATGGCCTTCATGCCATTCCAGGGGAAGCTGGTCCAGAGTCCCGTCAATGCAGGCCATCATGGTTGAAACCAAATCCGTTTTCAGCATGGGCAGCACCACTTCCGTTTCCGGGTCGCCGAAACGGGCATTGAATTCCAAAACCATGGGCCCCTTGGCCGTGATCATCAGTCCGGCATAAAGGACACCCTTGAATTCCCGGCCTTCTGCAGCCATGGCATCCACCACAGGCTGCAGGACCGTCCGCTGGACTTCCGCCACCAGCTCGTCGGTCCCCACCGGAGCCGGCGCATAGGCCCCCATGCCGCCGGTGTTGGGCCCCAGGTCGCCGTCGAAGATCCGTTTGTGGTCCTGAGCGGTCATCATGGGCACCACCGTTTTTCCGTCGCTGAAGGCCATCAGGCTCAGTTCTTCGCCTTCAAGATATTCTTCAATGACCAGGGCGGCGCCGGCCGCGCCGAAGGCATTTTCCGCCAGGATGTGATCGATGGCCGCATCCGCTTCCTGCTGGGTCTCACAGATGAGAACGCCCTTGCCGGCCGCCAATCCATCCGCCTTGACCACCCAGGGTCCTTCAAAGGTGCGGACAAAGGCTTTGGCGGGCTCGACTCCATTGAAAATGCCGTACTTCGCCGTGGGAATGCCATGGCGCGCCATAAAATCTTTGGAAAAGGCTTTGCTGCCCTCCAGGCGGGCTGCTTCCCCGGTCGGTCCGAAAGCCGGGATGCCCGCCGCCGTCATGGCGTCCACCAGGCCCAAGGTCAGCGGCAATTCAGGGCCCACCACCACCAGCCCGATGTGCTGTTCTTTTGCAAAGGCAACCAGAGCCGGAATATCATCCACAGCGATGGGCACATTTTCGGCCAGCCCCGCGGTGCCGCCATTGCCGGGAGCGCAATAGAGCTTCTCCGTGCGCGGGCTTTGCTGCAGTTTCCAGGCCAGGGCATGCTCCCGGCCGCCGCTGCCTACAATCAGGATCTTCAAGTGCTTCCCTCCTATTTCAAAAGCCTTCGGCTATTTGTTTTCTTCCAGATAGGCGGCAATGCAGAGGTCGTAAGCCGCCGTATGGGCAAAGGCTTCCGCCGCCAGCTGCCGGCGCATGGCCAGGGAAACCTCGCCGTTTTCACGCAGCTCCGCCAGAAGCTGCGGATAGCGTTCCGGCTTGACCACAATGGCCACCCGCTCATGATTTTTGGCGGATGCCCGGACCATGGCCGGCCCGCCAATGTCGATCTGTTCCACCGCTTCTTCCCGGGTGATGCCCGTCTTGGCGATGGTCTCGCGGAAAGGATAAAGGTTGACCACCACAAGGTCGATCATGTCAATGCCTGCAGCCGCGGCTTCGCTTTGATGCTCTGCCGTGGGCCGTGCCAGGATCCCGCCGTGGATCTTGGGGTGAAGGGTTTTTACCCGGCCGTCCATGATTTCGGGAAAACCGGTCACGGAGGAGACGGTGCGGACCGGAACGCCGGCTTCCTGCAAGGTCTTGTAGGTGCCTCCGGTGGAAATGATTTCATAGCCCAATTCAGTCAGTGCTTTGCCGAGCTCCACGATCCCCGTTTTGTCCGATACGCTGACCAATGCTCTTTTACCCATGTCGATCGATCTCCTTTATATGTCAATTGATATCTATTTTCTTTTGAATCGCCTCTTTGAATCGCCTTCGGGCCGGAGGCCTAAAGGATGGTCACCCGCCGGCCCTCCCGGCGGATCCGCCCCTGGCTGTACAGCTCCAGGACCTGGGAATAAAGCTTGTGCTCCTCCGCCAGGATGCGGGCAGAAAGGGTTTCCTGTGTGTCCTCGGGCAGCACCCGGACCACAGCCTGGTCGATGATCGGCCCTGTATCCACCCCTTCATCCACGAAATGGACCGTACAGCCGCTGTAGCGCACGCCGTATTCCACCGCCTGGGCCTGGGCATGCAAGCCCGGAAAGGCCGGCAGAAGGGCCGGATGGATATTGAAAATGGGCACGCCCGCCTCGTGAACGAATTGGCTGCCAAGGATCCTCATGTAGCCGGCCAGAACGATACAGTCCGGCTGGCAGGCAGATACGGCGGCCAGCAGCCGCTGCTCATAGCCGGCTTTGCCGTCCCCAAGCTTGGGATTGACCCATAGGGCCGGAATCTGCCGCGCTCTGGCATGATCCAGGGCCTTGGCATCCTCCCGGTCGCTGATCACCGCCGCCACCTGGCCGGACAAACGTCCAGACTCAATGGCTTTCAGGATCGCCAGTAAATTCGATCCCCGGCCGGAGGCCAGAACCACCATACGAAGCATACCTATCCCTCCAAGCCTTTCACGATCACATCGCCTTCACCGGGAACGACCTTGCCGATCACCCAAGCCGCTTCCCCCTGGCCGGCCAGGTAATCCAGCATGGCCGCTGCCTCATCTTCCGCCACAAAAAAGCAGAAGCCGATGCCCATGTTGTAGGTTCGCAGCATTTCCGTGGTGTCCACGTTGCCGGCAGCCTGAAGCCATCTGAAAACCGGCAGCACAGGCCAGCTGCCCCAGCTGAGCTCAATGGCCGTGCCCTTGGGCAGGACCCTATTGGGGTTTTCCAGAAGTCCGCCGCCGGTGATGTGGCTCATCGCTTTGACAGTGACGCCTTGAGCCGGCAGCTCCGCCAGGGCCTTCAAGACCATTTTGACATAGATCCGGGTCGGTTTCAGCAATTCGTCGGCCACGGTGCAGCCCCACTCAGGAATCACTTCGTCCAGCTTTTTGCCGGCATGATCGAAGACGATCTTGCGGGTCAGGGAATACCCATTGGAGTGCAGACCGGAGGAAGAGACGCCGATCATCACGTCGCCGGATCTGATGGTGCTGCCGTCGATCATCTGGTCTTTGTTGACAGCCCCCACCGCAAAGCCGGCAATGTCATATTCACCGGGTTTGTAGAAGCCGGGCATTTCAGCGGTTTCCCCGCCGGCCAGGGCGCAGCCCGCCTGGCAGCAGCCGATCGCCACGCCGGAAACGATGGCTTCCGCCTGGGCGGGATCCAGCTGTCCCACGGCCAGATAATCCAAAAAGAAAAGGGGCTCCGCGCCGGAGACCAGAATGTCGTTGACACACATGGCCACGGCATCGATGCCAATGGTATCGTGACGGTCCGCGGCCTGGGCGACGGCCAGCTTGGTGCCGACGCCGTCGGTCCCGGAAACCAGGACAGGTTGTTTGTATTTCTCAAGGTCCAGCTGAAAAAGGGCGCCGAAGCCGCCGATACCGCCCAGCAGTCCCGGACGGCGTGTTTTTTCCACCCACGGCTTGATCCGGTCAACGGTTTCATTTCCCCGGTCAATGTCCACCCCTGCCGCGCGGTAGGTAATTTTTTCCTGGCTGTTGCTCATTTCGTCCTCCTTATGCAATCTTCGATCCGGGATGTGGATTATTCCCCCATGGCCTTGAGCTGGGCTTGAAGCTTTTCGTCCTTGGCTTCCACTTCCCGGGCCATGCTCTCTTTGTATTCGAGGAATTTCTGGCGCAGACCGGCATCCTTGATGCCCAGCATCTGAATCGCCAGCAGCGCAGCGTTTTTCGCCCCGTCAATGGCCATGGTGGCCACAGGCACGCCGGAGGGCATCTGAACCATGGCGTATAAGGCATCAACGCCCTGCAGCGCGGTGCCGTTGATGGGTACGCCGATCACCGGCACCGGCGTTTCAGAGGCCAGCACACCGGCAAGGTGGGCCGCGGCGCCGGCGCCGGCGATGATCACATCGATCCCCCGCCCATGGGCTTCTCTTGATAAGGCCAGGGCCTTGGCCGGCGTCCGGTGGGCCGACGCAACATGGACTTCATACCCAACCTGGAACGCCTTCAGCGTCTGGACCGCTTTCTCCATGATCTTCCAATCCGAATCGCTGCCCATGATGATCAAAACCTTTGCTTCCATATGACACGCATCCTTTCTTTTGATGCAAACAGAACCGGATGCTCCGGTCTGTTTATACACTGCTTTTTTTGTAATACTTTATTATAGCATGAGTTTTCGAATTAAAAAACTTCGGGATTTGTATACACTCATGAAGATAGTGTCTTTTCGACGAGGGTCCTGAGCTTGTTTTGAAAGGCTTCATCCTGGGCCTTGACGCGTTTGGCCGGGCCCTTCAGCCGGCCGCCGGCGCTGCGGATCTTCTTGGCCGCGTGACGGGCATAAAGCAGTCCGTCGATATTGTCCGCGGTATATTCCTGGCCATTCTGGCTGATGGGGATGCCTCCTTTGGCCAGACACATGGCAGCCAGACCATAATCCTGGGTCACCACGATATCCCCCTTGCGCACCCGGTTCACTAAAGCGAAGTCCACACTGTCCGCCCCTTGGGACAGGATCACCGTCTCCGCGCCGGGCTTTTCGATCCGGTGGGCCGTATCGCACAGGATCACGCAGGGGATGTGGTGTTGCCGGGCCAGCTCCGCCGCAAGCTCCACCACCGGACATCCATCGGCGTCGATCAGGATCTGCATGGCGCATCACCGATATATTCGAAACGCATGACCTGGCGGCCATCCGCGTTCACGCTCTGGTTCCACATGGAAGCTGGCCGCACCCAAAGGCCCCCTTCCCCATACAAAGCACGGTAGACCACCATCGCTTCCAGGGTTTCCGAATGCCTGGCCACGCCGAGGACTTCATATTCCTTTCCTTTATAATGACGGTAACGTCCAAGTCTGATGTTTTCCATGGCGCCTCCTGCTTCCCGGGAAATTCTTTTGTATCAGTGTAGCATCGATGGGGGAAAATATCCACAAGGTTTCCGATCGAATTCCAGCATCCTTGCGGTCCATGAGGCCATGAGAAAAGCCCTGTCCGATCAGTTCCTCGGATAGGGCTTCTCTCGTTCTTTGCCTTTCGAATTGATCCTTCAGGCCGATTCGGACTCTGGGATACACCGGCAGGTCATCCGCTGTTTCTCTTCCAGCTTGCTATAAAGAATAGCGATCACCGCTGAGCTTATGCTGAGGACCGCCGCGATCATATAGGCGTATCGATAATCCCCGGTCGAATCGGCGATTCTCCCGGCAAGGATCGGACCTGCGACCCCTCCGAATCCCCAGGCCGAAAACAAGATCCCGTAGTTCACGCCAAAGTTCTTCTTTCCAAAAAGGTCCGATATGGCCGAAGGATACACCGAAAAACTGCTTCCGTAGGTGAAGGTGATGACCGCGGCGCCGAAAAGCAGCGCATAAAAAGAGTCAAACCGGTTCATGATCAGGAAAATGAGGCCTTGGCTTGCCGATAACAGGAGCATGGTTTTTGCTCTGCCGATCTTATCCGAAAGCATGCCGGAAACCGGTCTTCCTCCTGCATTGGATATGGCCGTCAGCGCCACCAGGGTGAATCCAAGGTTTTTCCCCAGCTGCAGAGAAACGATTTTCGAAAGATGGCCGATGATCATCAGGCCGCCCAAAGCCCCTGAGGCAAACATGATCCAAAGCAGAATAAATTCCTTCGTCCTGACCATCTTCTGCCAAGGCACTTCATTTCCTGTGATTTCACGGGTCTTAAGGACACCTTCCCTTTGGGCAAACCATTGAGAAAGGGATACAACCAAAAGGATCAATGAAATCCCAAGGATCCTGAAGGCCGAAAAGATACCAAATCGGTTGATCATCCAGTTGGTCAGGGGCGCCATATAAATCGTTGAAAGTCCGAAGCCGCTGACAACGATTCCGGTAATGACGCCCTTTTTATTTTCAGGGAACCATTGGACCACCGCCGGGGTCACGGCGGCATAACCGATGCCGATGCCGGAACCTGATAAAATCCCGAAGGAGATGCACATGCCGAGGGTCGATTGAAACATGCTGGACAGGATCAACCCCAGTCCCGTCAGGATCCCGCCGATGGAGGCGATGGTTTTGCCTCCATATTTTGCCTGAAGCTTGCCGGCCGGGATCATCATCACAGCAAACAGCATGATGGCGGTGGTATAGGGCATAGAGGCCTGGGTTTTCGTCCAATGGAGCGTCTCCGTAAGATTATAGGCAAAGATGCTCCAGGAATATAATACACCGAAGGTCATGTTGATCAGGAAGCCCGCCGCCAGGGCTTTGAAGCCATGGATATTTTTCATCGTTTTATCTCCTTTGATCATATTCTGCCGACAGTTTTTCCCTGAATTTCGGATGTGCAATGCCAATCAGGGCTTCTGCACGCTGTCTCAAGGTTTTTCCCCTCAGCTCCGCAATGCCGTATTCCGTGACCACATAATGCACATCATTTCTTGATGTGGTCACCGCCGATCCGTCATCCAGTACGGGGACGATCCGGGAAATCGCGTCGTCTTTTGCCGTGGAGGGTAAGACAATGATGGATTTCCCATCCGGGCACATGCTGGCGCCCCGTACGAAGTCCACTTGGCCGCCCACGCCGCTGAAGTGCTTGTACCCAATGCTCTCCGAATTGATCTGCCCCATCAGGTCCGCCTGGACGCAGGAATTAATGGATACCATCTTATGGTTCCGACTGATGACACCGGGGTGGTTGGTATAATCCACAGGATGCATTTCCAGGGCCGGATTATTATGGGCAAAGTCGTACAATTTCTGAGTGCCCATCAAAAAGGTCACGATCATTTTTCCAGGATGGATGCTTTTGGCCTTATTGGTAATGACGCCGGCCCGGTACAGATCCACCACGCCGTCCGAAATCATTTCCGAGTGGATCCCCAGATCCTTCTTGTCCTTCAGGAACGTCAGCACCGCATCCGGTATGGATCCGATCCCCAACTGGAGGGTCGAGCCGTCTTCGATCAGTTTTGCGCAGTTCTCCCCGATCCGGCGTTCGATGTGGGTGGCTTCCTTCGGCTGATACTCCGGCAAGGGATAGGAGGTTTCAACAATATGATCGACTTCAGAGATATGGATATACGAATTGCCGTAGGTTCGGATCATCCGGTCATTGATTTCCGCAATCACGATGTTGGCGTTTTTCACGGCCGCCATCGTATAGTCCACCGAGGTGCCCAGGCTCATATACCCATGATCATCCGGCGGACTGACGGAGATCATCGCCACATCCGTCCGGAGGTATTGGCGATTGAATAAACGAGGAATCTCGGAAAAATAACAAGGCGTATAATCCGCAAGGCCTTCATGCACCGCTTTCCGTGTGGGGGCGCCGATAAAAATTCCATTATGCCTGAAATGGCCTTTCATTTCAGGCAGGCAATAGACCGACTTCCCCAGTGGCACCATATGAACGATTTCCACGTCGCTTAGTTCATCTTTTCTATTCATCAAGGCATCGACGAGAACCTGCGGTTCGGCGACACAATGCCCCAGCACCACCCGGTCTCCGGATTTGACCCGCCTTGCCGCAGCCTCCGGGGTGGTCCGTTTGTTGTTGTATAAGTTGGTTTTCATAAAGGGTCACCTCTTTCAACTTGATGTTTTGTATATCAGCAAGAGGCATGCCAAGTGCATTATTTGCGAATATTCAGTATTTTTACTTGATTTGGATCCGGTTCGCTGTTAGTATGTTTGTTATAATTGTTATGATTGTTAGGAGTGTTGGCGATGCATCTTCATTTGGATGATTTGTACCGATGGGGCATCCTCAGAGAGATCCTTGACCGCAGCAACGATGGCATCAACATCGTGGATACGGACGGAATCCTCATCTATTCCAATAGAGTATCCGCCGATTACGTCAACCAAAAAGCTGAAAATATGATCGGCACCCATATTGCCAAGTATTATCCGAACGCCGTCCTCCTGCAGGTTTTGGATAAGAAATGCGCCATCCTCGATCGGAAAATCCACTTTATCGGGACAAAAAAATACATTGTCAGTTCTTATCCCATTTATATCCAGCATCAGTTCATGGGGGCGTACTCCATCTTCAGAGACATCCGGGAAATCGATGCGCTGAACCAGAAGATCAAATACCTCCAGCTGCATCTGAAATTAAACGAGCCGGAAAAAGACGTCTTTTCCATTATCGGCAATCTTGGGAGCCTGGCTCAGGTTGTGGCAAAAGCCAGGCGCAGCGTCGCTTCCCTGGGCGGGCCACGACACTCGATCATCATCGGAGAATCCGGCACGGGAAAAACCATGCTGGCAAACCTGATTTATGATTTCGCCATCGAGGTCAAGGCGATCGACAAAAAAGCGCCCTTCATCGAAATCAACTGCGGGCAATTCACCAATCCCGACATTGCCGCTGTAGAAATCTTTGGCAGTGAGGAAGGCGCCTACACCGGCGCAAAACAAAAAAAGGGCCTGTTCGAACAGGCCAACGGGGGCATCTTGTTTCTGGATGAAGCCCATGCCTTGAAGCACTATCAAACCATGCTGCTTAAGGCCGTCGAGTCCGGCAAGATCCGGAGGATCGGCGGATCCAAAGAGATCCCGGTGGATGTGATCATCATTGCGGCGTCCACGAAAAACCTGAAAGAAGAAATGCTCCCCGAGCTGTACCAGCGTTTGGCCCAGTATGAGCTGTATCTGCCCTCGCTCAATGAACGGAGCATCGTTGAGAAAAAGGCTTTGCTGCAGTACTTTATTGAGAAATATACCAGCGCCGTGGAAGAGCTGCACGGCATCAGGTATCGGGTCGAGTTTTCCAAAGAGGTTGAAGAGGCGATCTTAAAAGCGCATTACCCCAGGAACATCCGGCAATTCAGAGACATTGTAAATTGCAGCATCGATGCCGCGGCACCCCTGATATCGGACATCGCCGATGAAAAAGAGATCTTCACAAAGGTCGGACTTGAGCATCTGCCTTTTGACACCTCTGACGTGTATCATCAAAAACCGGATGGGGTTCATCGAAAGGATCAAGTCGATGAGGAAGCCGGAAAACTGATCGATGGATACAGGAAAATGGGATACGGACCACGGGTGATTTCCAAAAAGCTTCTGGAGCACGCCTACCATATCGAGTTTTATCAAGTGGCCTATTACTTGAAAAAACAAGGGATTTAAACCTCCGGCAGCGCGGGCGGCATAAACCCGTTAAAAAAGGAACCGTTTGAAATAACGTCATCGTTCAAACGGTTCCTTTTTGCGATTCATTCCGCCGCAGTCCTGCGCAGTTCGCTCGGGTTGAGCGGCGTTCAGTCGTTGGTCATGCCCATTTTGTCAAACAGATAGAACAAAAGGCTCAGGATCATGCCCGCCACGGTGGCCAGAACCATGCCCTTCAGCTGGACATTGCCGAATTTCAGGGAGATGCCGGAAAGTCCCACCACAAAAACGACAGAGGTCAGCGCCAGATTTCTGGAACGGCCCATGTCCACCTGGGCGTCGATCAGGATCCGGATGCCGGACGCGCCGATCATGCCGTACAGCAGAAAGGATATTCCGCCGATCACCGCGCCGGGGATCGTACTGATCAGGGCCGTCAGCTTACCGATGAAGGAAACAAGGATGGACAAAACCGCCGCCCCGCCGATGACCTGGACGCTGTAAACCCTGGTCATGGCCATGACGCCGATGTTTTCGCCATAGGTGGTGGTGGGGACGGCGCCCACCAAACCAGAAATCATGGTTGAGAAGTTGTCCGCAAACAGGGAACGGTGCAGGCCCGGGTCCACCAGGAGATCCCGTCCGACGATCTTGCTGGTGACCAGCTGATGGCCGATGTGCTCGGAGGCGATCACCAGGAGGACCGGCATCATAATGATGATGGCCTGGATATCGAATTTAGGGGCGCCAAAATTGGGGATCGCGAACCAGGGGGCTGTCAGAACCGCGTCAAAGCTCACAATGCCCAAAAGCAAAGCCGTCACATAACCGGTAACGATGGCCACCAGGATGGGGATCACTGCAAAGAACTTCTTGAAGAGCACGGAGCCAAAGACGGCGACCGCCAGGGTGATCCCGAAAACGGCCACGTTCTTGGGATCCACCGCCGTCACGGTCTGTGTGAACATCCCGGTGGCCTGGTCCAGGGTATAGCTGACGTTTTCAAGCAAGCCGGCGGTGCTGGCTGCGGTGCCTGCCAGCTCAAGGCCGATCAGGGCAACCACGGGGCCCATGGCAGCCGGAGGAAGCACCACATCGATCCACTTGACTCCAAATTTGTAAATGATGTAGGCAAGGATGCAGCCCATGAAGCCGACGGCCGCAAAGCCGCCCTGAGCGTAAGCGTATCCCCATTTGCCGATAATATAAAGTGCGGGGCCGATAAAAGCGAAACTGGAGCCAAGGTACGCCGGGGCTTTGCCTTTGGTGACAAAGATGAACAACAATGTCCCGAAGCCGTTCATAAAGAGGACAACGGACGCATGGATGCCAAAAAGAAAAGGTACCAGCACCGAGGCCCCGAACATCGCAAACATGTGCTGGATGCTCAAAGGCGCCATCAGCGACAGCGGTACCTTCTCCTCCACCTGGATGATTCTTCTGTTTTCCAACCCAATCCCTCCATCTCTAAAATGATCCAAGGAATTATACCATATTTTTCGATCTGTCGTCCTATCTTTTCGCAAATTGCTATATTAATATTGCTTTATATTTTCTTTATTTTTCTGCAAAAAGGGCAAAAAACAGGCCTTGTGCGGCTGCCGGGAGATCCGAGGCTTTGCTGCCAGGGTTCCCGGAGCGGCCGCACAAAGCCGCGTCCCTTAATGATGGAATAAACGAATGCCGGTAAAGGCCATGGCCATGTTGTATTTGTCGCAGGTGGCGATCACATGGTCATCCCGGATGGAGCCGCCGGGTTGGGCAATGTATTGAACGCCGCTGCGGCTGGCCCGCTCGATGTTGTCGCCGAAGGGGAAGAAGGCGTCGGAACCCAGGGAAACGCCGGTCAGGGTGTCCAGCCATGCCCGCTTCTCTTCCCGGGTCAAGGCTTCCGGCTTTTCGGTGAAGAAGCCGGGCCACACCGCATCGTCCAAAACATCCATAAAATCATCGGAGATGTAGACGTCAATGGTGTTGTCCCGATCCGGGCGGCGGATATCCGGCCGGAAGGGAAGGTTCAGGACCTTGGGATGCTGGCGCAGATACCAGATGTCCGCTTTGCTGCCGGCCAGCCGGGTGCAATGGATCCGCGACTGCTGTCCGGCGCCGATGCCGATGGCTTGGCCGCCCTTGGCGTAGCATACGGAATTGGACTGGGTGTATTTCAAGGTGATCAAGGCGATCAGGAGATCCCGCTTCGCATCCTCCGGAATGGTCTGATTGACAGTGGGCATTTCCTGCAGCATGTCGGCGTTGATCCGCAGGTCATTGCGGCCTTGCTCAAAGGTGATGCCGTAGACGTCCTTTTGTTCGATGGGCGCCGGTGCATAGCTTTCCGACATCTGGACGATGGTATAGCTGCCCTTCCGCTTTTCTTTCAGGATCTTCAGGGCCTCCTCTGTATAGCCCGGCGCGATCACCCCGTCGGAAACCTCCCGGGAAATCAGACGGGCCGTCTGGACATCACAGACATCGGAAAGGGCGATAAAATCGCCATAGGAAGACATCCGGTCCGCGCCTCGAGCCCTGGCATAGGCACAGGCCAAAGGAGACAGTTCAAGATCTTCCACGAAGCAGATTTTCTTTAAAATATCATCCATGGGCAAGCCCACCGCGGCTCCGGCAGGACTGACGTGTTTGAATGAAGCCGCCGCCGGCAGTCCGGTGGCTTCCTTTAATTCTTTGACCAGCTGCCAGCTGTTGAAGGCATCCATGAAGTTTATGTATCCTGGCCGGCCGTTCAGCACCTGGATCGGCAGCTCGCCCTCCTTCATAAAAATTCTGGACGGCTTCTGATTCGGATTGCAGCCGTATTTCAATTCCAGTTCCCGGGCCACCAGCATCCACTCCCTTCTAAAATATCTTTCTCATTTCAATATTCCTTATTATAACGGAGGACACGGTGCAAATCCAGTCTTCGATGCGTCATTCTCCCGTTTCAGGCATAAAAAAGCAGCGGTCCTGCACCTCCAGGTCCGCTGCCTCATGAACACCCGAATTTTCGTGAAGCCTTATTCGGCTTCTTTGGCAAACACCTGGCCGAAGACAACGTCCAGATGCTTCTCGGTGAAGCCTTGCGTCACCAGGCTGACTGCCGGGACCAGAACCAGAGAGACCAGCATGGCGGCTGCTCCGCCGATGGGGACCAGCGCTGCATTGAATCCGCTGAAAAGCGCAACGCCAAGGCTGGTGGACAAGCCGCCCAGCGCGCCGGCCCAGGCTCCCAGCCGCGTGGTCTTGGGCCAGAATAAGCCCCAGAGGTACGGTCCAAGGAAGACGCCGGCCACGGTGCCCCAGGAAAGCGCCATCAGATTCAGGATGATGGCGGGTTTTTTGAGGGCAATTAAAAGGGAAAGAAAAATAAAGGCCATACAGAGCCCCCGAAGCAGCAGGATCTCGTTGCTTTTGCTGATGTTCGGCGCCAGCTTGGGCTTCACAAGGTCCATCACCAGGGTCGAACTGGATACCAGCACCAGGGATGAGAGGGTGCTGATGGAGGCGGAAAGGATCAGCAGAAGGATCAGCATGCCCAGAAATTCGGGCACCGCGGTGGCAATCACCTTCGGCATCAGCAGGTCCACCGTGGCTTTGCCTGTGGCGGGGTCCACCGGCAGCTCTTTGAATAACAGCCGTACGATCGAACCGGAGCCGTAGGCGCCGCAGCCGATGATCAGGGCGAACAGCGTGGAGATCCAGGTGGCCGCCTTTATTTTTTCAACCTCTTTGATGGCAAAGAATTTCTGGACCATTTGGGGCAAGCCCCAGGGGCCGATGCTGGTCAGCAGGATCAGAGAGCCCAGCGATAGGATCCGGGCTTTCTCGCTGGGAAAAGCCATCGCCAGCTGAGGATCGATCTGGCTCAGCTTGGCCAGCGCCGCCGAAAAGCCGCCCACGGCCGGATTGGCGAAAAGCTTCCAGACAAACAAGAGGATGCCGCCGATCATGATCAAGCCCAGGACAAAGTCTGTCAGCGCCACGGCCTTGTATCCGCCCATGACCAGAAAAGCCGCCGTCACCAGGGCCATGATGGCCAGAACGATGCTGTAATCGATCACCAGCACCTCATTGATCACATAGGATAGCCCCATGAAGACCGAGGCGGAATAGGGCACCAGAAAAATAAAAATGATGGCTGCGGCAAAGGTCTTCAGCCCGGGGCTGTCATACCTGCGGTTCAGCAGTTCCGGCAGGGTCACCGCATGGAGCCGTTCCGACATCTCCCGGGTCCGCCGGGCCATGAGCTTCCAGGCCAGGAAGCTTCCCAGGATCGCATTGCCTACGCCGATCCAGAGGGTGGAAACGCCATGGCTCCAGCCCAGCTTTCCGGCATAGCCGACAAAAATAACCGCAGAAAAATAAGTGGTACCATAGGCAAAGGCTGACATCCAGGGGCCGATGGACCGTCCGCCCACCACGAAGTCCCCCACGGTGCGGGTCTGTTTCATGGAAACATAACCGCCCAACAGCAACAAAGCCAAAAAGGTACCAAACATCGCCAATTTCATATTGACCATCCTTCCATTCTACATGTGTGCGGATCCAGCCGGATCCATTCCTGTTTGCCGCCTGCAAACCTGCAGACATCTTCCTTGGCCCATGTGAGCCCTACTATGAAAATTAGTATATTATCCGCCGCAGGATTAATCAACCCTTTTCCAGTGATTTCGCAACAATTCTCTGGATCAATCCAGGCTCTTGTGGAATTTTTTGATGGCCGCCCCCAGCAGCAGGGCGCCGATGGCCGTCATCCCGGCAACTTCCTTCCAGAGGTATTCCAGGCCAATGCCTTTCAGGATGATCCCTCTGAGGATTTCCAGAAAATACGTCATGGGAAACAGGTTCCCAAGCCAATACACAGCCAGGGGCATGCCGTCCCGGGGAAACATGAAGCCGGACAGCAGGACGGTGGGCAGGATCGTGATAAACGCCAGCTGCATGGACTGAAGCTGGTTTTTCGTCACCGTCGAAATCAGCATGCCGATGGCCAGGGCGGAAATCACGAAAAGAAAACCCAGTCCCAGCAGCAGAAAGATGCTCCCGTTGATAGGCACATGGAAATACCAGGTGCCGAAAAACAAAGCGATCAGAAAATCGATGCTGCCGATCATGATATACGGCACCAGCTTGCCTAGGATCAGTTCCACAGGCCGCAGCGGCGTGACGATCAGCTGCTCGATGGTCCCCTTCTCCTTCTCCCGGACCAGGGCGAAGGCGGTCAGCATCACCGTGATGTTCTGCATGATCAGTCCGATCAATCCGGGAATGATGAATTTTGCACTCTCCAGATTCGGGTTGTACCAAACCCGCGTCTTCATCTCTGCGACCTGGAACACGCCGTCGGAAAGGGTTCTCATGTTGTACACATTGGCGATCAGATTTCCGCTCTGCAGCGCGGTCCGAGCGATGGTCGGATCCGTGCCGTCGATGATCAGCAGGCTTTCCGGCACTTCGCCCCGCTTCAGTTTTTTTCCATAACCCTCCGGGATCACCAGCGCCGCTTTGACCTCGCCGGCGTCAAGAAGGGCTTCCAGCTGAAGGGAATCGCCGGCCATTTGCTCCAGGCTGAAATAATCCGAAGCCACAAACTTCCGGATCAGCTCCCGGCTTTCATAGCTTTGGTCCCCGTCGTACACCGCCAGGCCGATATGCTCTACATCCGTCGTTATGGCATAACCGAACAAAAGCGTGAAAAGAAGGGGCATGAGGATAACCAGTCTCAGGCTGACCGGATCCCGGTAGATATGCTTGAACTCCTTCCAGATGACCATGCCGAAGCGGCTTAAGTTCATTGAACGCCACCTCCGTCGCTTCTCAGCAGAAACTTGATTTCCTCAAAGGAACTCCTGACCTTCTGGCCGGTGGTTTGCTCCACATAGTCAATGAACACATCCTCAAGATTGCGGAATTCGCCGGAGGCGACCAGCTCCGCGGGAGTCCCTTCGGCCAGGATCTTTCCGCCGAAAACGAAAGCGATTCGGTCACAGCTTTGAGCCTCGTCCATATAATGGGTGGTGATCAGGACGGTGATCCCCTGGGCGGCCAATTTGAAAATCAACTCCCAGAAAACACGTCTTGCCACCGGATCCACACCAGCAGTTGGTTCGTCCAGCACCAGAAGCTGAGGCTTATGGATCAAGGCACAGCCCAAGGCCAGCCGCTGCTTCCAGCCGCCGGACAGGGTACCGGCCAATTGCCGTTCCCGGCCCGTGATCCCGGCCATGGCGATCAGCTGCCGGATCCGTTCCTCCCGCTCCCTGCCCCGAACGCCATAAATCGTTGCATAAAACCGCAGGTTTTCCAGCACCGTCAGATCATCATAGAGACTGAAGCTCTGGCTCATGTATCCCAGCCGCTGTTTGATCTGTTCGGACTGGGTGTAGACATCCAATCCGTTGACCCTGGCCTTTCCCGAGCTAGGCGTCAGAAGCCCGCAGAGCATGCGGATCGTGGTGGATTTTCCGGCGCCGTTGGGCCCCAGGATTCCATAGATCGATCCGGCCGGTATCTTTAGGGATATGCCGTCCACCGCCGTCACGTCTCCAAAGGCTTTGCGAAGGTCTTCGGTTTCGATCAGATAGCCGTTCATTGGGCGCCTTCCTTCAATAAGACATCCAGGAACATCCCCGGCTTGATGATGCCGGCGGGATCCTGGACCTGGATGCGGACCTCATAGACCATCTCCTGCTTATTTTCCCTGGACTCAATGTTTTTGGGTGTAAATTCCGCTTCGGACGAAATATAGGTAACGCTGCCCCCGATCCCCCGGCCGGCGGCGAAGGCATCTGCTAATTCAGCCGGCATGCCGAGACGCAGCCGATACAGCTCTTTTTCGGGAACGTAGATTTTGATGGTCAGCCGGGAAAGGTCGATGAGCGTCACCGAACGCTGGCCGGGCGCGATCCGCTCGCCGGCCTGATAGTTGACCGACTGCACCACACCCTCCAGCGGACTTTTCAGAATGCCTTTTCCGATGGTGCGCCGGAGGTCTTCGATCTCCAGCCGCCTCATATCGATCTCCAGCTCCGCCGATTTCAGCGTTTCGCTGGATGCGCCCTCCACCGCCAAACCCAAGGCGGCGGCCATGGCATCCTTCTGCTTCAGCAATGCTTGGTATTTTGCCTGTTCGCGGTCTCGCAGACGGGCCGCCTCATCCAGTCCGGTCTTGGATAGAACGCCGGAATCAAAGAGTGCCCGGGCCTTTTCCAAATTGCTGTCCAGATATTCCAGTTCCTTCAGCGAGCCGTCGACTTGAGCACCGACGTTCTCAAGATTCGCCCGGGCTTGGCGGATCAGGTTGCCGCTGCTGCCGCTGCGCAGGTCTTCCGCCTTTAATTCAGACTGCTCCAGCGCTTTCTGAGCCATCTGCAGCTTGATATCGTAGTCCGACATGTCGAGGGTCATGAGGGCATCCCCTTTTTTTACTGCCGCACCATCCGCTGCCTGGACGCTTTGGATGATCCCTGCCACCTCCGGAGAAACGTCGACCTGGTCCGCCTCCACACTGCCGACAAAACGCAGCGGCTCCGTCCCCTGGCTGCCGCAGCCGGGCAAAGTCGCGATCCATAAAGCCAGCGCTAATCCAATCCACCGTTTTCTCTTCAAGGTCAACCCTTCCCTCATCGTGTATTCCTGCCGGTGCCGCCGGGTTCAGCCGTCTGCTTCACATCATGCTTCATGGTTCATATATTACCCTTAACACCAACCGACTGCAAGCCCGGAGCCTATAATGACAGTATAGCAGCCGCTTTCCATGGGCATGAGGGGTGTAATTTACTTTTTCAATTCAGTCCCATGGCTCCGGGCAAAAAAGTTTAACAACAGTTGTTGACATCTCTGTTATTTCGCGCTATAATTCAACAAAATACAAACCGTTGAGCAAGAGAAGTACGAAAAGCCGGGTGTATCCAGAGAGCCGCCGATGGTGCGAGTGCGGCAGCACAAGCTTTTCCGAATGGACTTGCGAGGGCAGCTTGAAACTGCGGGAGCAGGAGTAGACGCTGACGGGAACCTCGTCCGTTATCAGTGAGGTGCATATGATGGTATGCAAAATGAGTGGATGGCTTCGGCCGTCAATTTGGGTGGTATCGCAGAAGTTTTAAAGCTTTTGTCCCTGTATAGGGGCAAAAGCTTTTTTTAATTTTGCGGGCCCTCACTCACCGAAAATGAAGAGAAAGGAGTTTTCATCCCATCGCCTGATGAAAATGTGTGACGAATATGATCCGACCATCTTGTGAGAACATCGAGGAACTGGCTAAGGACTATAATACGATCCCCATCTGCAGGGAAGTCTATGCGGATGTGGTCACCCCCATCACCCTGCTGCGCAAGCTCAAGCAGATCAGCCGGAAGTACTGTCTGCTGGAAAGCATCGAGGGCGGCGAGAAATGGGCCCGATACTCCTTCCTCTGTTTTGATCCCATCCTTCATGTGACCTGCAAGGATCACACGGTGACTCTGGAAGGCAGCCAGAGCGGCACGATCCATACCGGCAAACCGCTGGAGGTGGTGCGGGACCTGCTTTCCGGATACCGGGCGCCCAAGCTGAAGGAAATGCCTCCCTTCACCGGGGGCTTTGTAGGCTATTTCGCCTATTCCATGATCGGCTATGCCGAGCCAACCCTCCGGATCCAATCCGGCGACTTCAATGATTTTGAGCTGATGCTCTACGACAAGGTCATCGCCTACGACCATCTGAAGCAGAAAATCAACATCATCGTCAATATGAACACGGACCACCTCATGGAGAATTACGGCAAAGCCGTTTCGGAAATCGAACGCATCCTGCACATCATCATGGACAAGCATCCCCTCCCGCCCTCCGGCGATGCCGGCCAAGCGAAATTCAGCTGCAACGTGACGAAAGACGCCTATTGCGCCATGGTGGACCGGACCAAGGAATACATCCGAAGCGGCGACATCTTCCAAGCTGTGATCTCCCGCCGGTTCGAAAGCCCCTTCCACGGAAGCCTGATCAACGCCTACCGGGTCCTGCGCACCACCAATCCCTCGCCTTATATGGTGTTTATGCAGATCGGGGATCTGGAGATCATGAGCACCTCCCCGGAAACCCTGGTGCGTCTGCAAAACGGCCGCCTCTCCACCTTCCCGGTGGCCGGCTCCCGGCCCAGAGGGGCCACCCCCCAGGAGGACCTGGCCCTGGAAGCAGAGCTTCTCTCGGATGAAAAAGAGCTTTCCGAGCACAACATGCTGGTGGACCTGGCCCGCAACGACCTCAGCCGAATTTCAAAAATCTCTTCCGTGGAACTCATGGATTATATGATGATCCACCGTTACTCCAAAATCATGCACATCGCCTCCTGCGTGGAAGGGGAGATCCGGCCCGACTGTGACGCTTTCAACGCGGTCGAGGCTGTTCTGCCGGCAGGCACCCTGTCCGGCGCACCCAAGATCCGGGCTTGCGAAATCATCGAGGAACTGGAAAAAGAGCCCCGGGGCATCTACGGCGGGGCCCTTGGCTACATCGATTTCACCGGGAATATGGACATCTGCATCGCCATCCGTATGGCGGTCAAGAAAAACCAGACGGTCTATGTCCAGGCCGGCGGCGGCATCGTGGCCGACAGCATTCCCGAAACGGAATATGCCGAGGCGGGCAACAAGGCCAGCGCCGTCATCAACGCGATCCTGAATGCCGGGGAGGTGGAAGCGGAATGATCCTGCTCATCGACAATTACGACAGTTTTTCCTACAATCTGGTCCATTTGGCCGGGGCTATCCATCCGGACATCCGGGTCATCCGGAATGATGAGATGACTGTGGAAGAAATCCGGTCCTTATCCCCCACCCACTTGATCCTCTCTCCCGGCCCGGGCTATCCGAAGGACGCCGGCATCTGTGAAGAAGCGGTCAGCGCCTTCAAAGGTTTATTCCCGATCCTGGGCGTCTGCCTGGGCCATCAGGCCATCTGCGAAGCCTTCGGCGCTGTGATCGCCCCGGCGGTCCGGCTCATGCACGGCAAGCAATGTCCCATCCGGTTAGACAACCGCTGTCCCATCTTCCGCGGCCTGCCGCACACCATCGACGCCGCCCGCTATCACTCTCTGATCGCAAAAAAAGAGACGCTTCCCTCCGCCCTGGAAATCATCGCCGAGGACGAGCTGGGAGAGATCATGGCGGTCAGACACCGGGAGTACGCCATCTATGGACTGCAATTCCATCCGGAATCCTTTCTGACCCCCCAGGGAAACACCATCATGCAAAACTTTTTAAGTCTGGAGCGTGGCATCAATGATTAAAGAAGCGATCCATCAAATCATAAAAAAGCAAGACCTTTCCTTCGAAACCGCCCGCCAGGCCATGTCAGAAATCATGGATGGCCAGGCCACCCCGGCGCAAATCGCCTCCTTTCTGACGGCCCTCCACATGAAAGGGGAGACCATCGAGGAGATCACCGCCTGCGCCACGGTCATGCAGGACCACTGCACCAAGCTCCCTCATGAGGGGGAGGTCCTGGAAATTGTTGGCACCGGTGGTGATGAAGCATACACCTTCAACATCTCCACCGTCGCCTCCTTTGTGATCGCCGGCGCCGGCGTTCCGGTTGCAAAGCACGGCAACCGCAGCGTTTCCAGCAAATGCGGCGCGGCGGATTTCCTGGAAGCCCTGGGCGCCAGGCTGGATCTGTCCGCGGAAGCAAGTAGCCAAGTCCTGAAGAAGGCCGGCATGTGCTTCATGTTCGCGCCGATCTACCATGCTTCCATGAAATATGCGGCTCCGGTCCGAAAAGAAATGGGCGCACGCACCATTTTCAATATTCTGGGCCCCCTGACCAATCCGGCGGGCGCCACCCTCCAGCTTCTGGGCGTCTACGACCGCAGCTTGGTGGAGCCTCTGGCCCAGGTCCTTGCCAATCTTGGCGTTCGCCGGGCCATGGTGGTCTATGGCAATGACGGTTTGGATGAAATCACCTTAGGGTCAACCACCACCGTCTGCGAAGTAAAAGACGGCCAGTTAAGAACCTATACCCTGGATCCCAGAGATTATGGCTTGGCCCTCTGCGAACCGGGCGCCCTGGTGGGCGGAAACGCGGCCGACAATACGGTTATTGCCCGGGAAATCCTTCAGGGGCAGAAGGGCCCCCGACGGGACGTGGTTCTTCTGAATGCCGCCGCCTGCCTCTATTTGGCAGACAAAGCCAAGGATCTGGCGGAGGGAATACGGCTGGCGGCCGAGATGATCGACAGCGGCAAAGCCTATGAAACCATGGAAGCCTTCATCAAAGCCACTCAGGAGGAAAGCCATGCTGCTTGACAACATCGCCGCGGCAACTCGGAGACGGGTTGCTGCCGCCAAACAGATCATTCCCTTGGAGGAAATGCAGCAGGAAGCCCTGGCCATGGCCAAAGGCAGCTTCCCCTTCGAGGCTGCCTTGCGCAAGCCGGGAATAAGCTTCATCTGTGAAGTCAAAAAAGCATCCCCTTCCAAAGGGGTGATCGCCGAGGACTTCCCTTACCTGGACATTGCCCGGGAATATGAAGCGGCCGGTGCCGACGCCATTTCCGTGCTGACGGAGCCCGGATTCTTCCAGGGCAGCGGGCGTTATTTAAGGGAGATCCGGCAGGAAGTCAAGCTCCCGCTGCTTCGAAAGGATTTCATCGTGGACCCCTACCAGATTTATGAATCCAAAGTCATGGGGGCCGATGCCATCCTCCTCATTTGCGCCCTGCTGGATCAGCATGAACTGACGGGTTTTCTGGAGCTTGCCGGCCAGCTTGGCCTCTCCGCCCTGGTGGAGGCCCATACGGCCGAGGAGCTCCGGTCCGCTGTGGCGGCCGGGGCTGCCATCATCGGCGTCAACAACCGGGACCTGCAAACCTTCGTCGTGGACCTGGAAACCTCCATTCGCCTGCGGCCCTTGGTTCCTGCAGACCGTCTGTTTGTGGCAGAAAGCGGCATCCGGACGGCCGAGGACATCCGCCGTCTCCGTGAAGCTGGGGCAGACGCGGTCCTGATCGGCGAAGCCCTGATGCGCAGCCGGGACAAGAAGGCCGCTTTGGACGCCCTTAAAGGAGGCGCTGTCTCATGATCAAGATCAAAATCTGCGGCCTTTTCCGCTTCCAGGACATCCTGGCGGTGAATGACGCCATGCCAGATTATGCCGGCTTCGTGTTTGCCGAAAGCCGGCGGAAGGTTTCCCATGAGAAGGCGGCCGCTCTGAAAAGCCTGCTGGATCCCGGGATCCTGGCCGTGGGCGTTTTCGCAAACGCTGATCCCCGGGAGATTCTCCGGCTCTGCAAGACGGGCGTCATTGACCTCATCCAGTTCCATGGCCGGGAGGATGCCGCCTATATCAACGCCCTCCGGCAGGCCGTTCCCCATCCCATCATCAAAGCCGTCGGCGTGGAATGCAGCCGGCAGATCCTGGAAGCCCAGACGCTCCCCTGTGACTATCTGCTGCTGGACAGCCCCGGCGGCGGCACCGGAAAAGGCTTTGACCATTCGCTGATCCCGCCTTTGGAAAAACCCTTTTTTCTGGCCGGGGGCCTGAACGCAGGCAATCTCAGGAAAGCCGCCGCCTGCCGGCCCTTCGCCCTGGACGTCAGCAGCGGCGCTGAGACCGGTGGCCTCAAGGATCCTGATAAAATCAAAGAACTGGTCGACATCGTAAGGAGTGAGTAAACCATGTCAAAAGGACGTTTTGGTGTCCACGGCGGACAATTCATCCCTGAAACCTTAATGAACGCCGTGACCGAACTGGAAAAAGCCTATGACCATTACAGCAAGGATGCGGACTTTTGCCGGGAACTGGACGGGCTTCTGAAAAACTACGCCGGAAGGCCCTCCCTGCTTTATTTTGCAGAGAAAATGACCCGTGATCTGAACGGCGCTAAAATTTATCTAAAACGGGAAGACTTAAACCATACCGGCTCCCATAAAATCAACAATGTGCTGGGACAGGTCCTGCTGGCCAAACGCATGGGCAAGACCCGGGTGATCGCCGAGACCGGCGCCGGGCAGCATGGCGTCGCCACCGCCACAGCGGCCGCTTTGATGGGCATGGACTGCGACATTTATATGGGTCATGAGGATACTCAGCGGCAAGCCCTGAATGTCTATCGCATGGAGCTGCTGGGTGCGAAGGTCCATCCTGTGACCAGCGGCACCCAGACCCTGAAGGATGCGGTCAACGAAACCCTGCGGGAATGGACCTCCCGCATCGAGGATACCCACTATGTCCTCGGCTCGGTCATGGGACCCCATCCCTTCCCCACCATCGTCCGGGACTTCCAGCGGGTCATTGGCAAGGAGGTCAGAAGCCAGATGCTTGAGGCGGAGGGCAGACTGCCCGATGCCCTGATCGCCTGCGTCGGCGGCGGCAGCAATGCCATGGGTTTGTTTTATGATTTCATCCAGGATGAATCGGTGGCGCTGATCGGCTGCGAAGCCGCCGGCCGGGGCATTGAGACGCCTGAGCATGCCGCCACCATCGCCAAGGGAACTCCCGGCATCTTCCACGGCATGAAGTCCTATTTCTGCCAGGATGAATACGGCCAGATCGCCCCGGTCTACTCGATTTCAGCCGGGCTGGATTATCCCGGAATCGGACCGGAGCATGCCCACCTCTTCGACATCGGCCGCACCCGCTACGTGCCGGTTACGGATGATGAAGCCGTGGCCGCCTTTGAATACCTGGCCAGGACCGAGGGCATCATTCCCGCCATCGAAAGCGCCCATGCGGTGGCCTACGCCCGGAAGCTGGCGCCAACCATGGGCAAGGACCAGATCATGGTCATCAACCTCTCCGGACGGGGAGACAAAGACGTGGCCGCCATCGCGCGGTATCGGGGGGTGGATCTTCATGAGTAGGATCAGTGACGTATTTAAAAACAATAAAGCCTTCATTCCTTTTGTGACGGCCGGTGATCCAAATCTGGCCGTGACCGAACAGCTGGTCCTGGCCATGGCGGAAGCAGGTGCCGACCTGATCGAGCTGGGCATCCCCTTTTCCGATCCGGTGGCCGAAGGGATCGTCATTCAGAAAGCCGACGAGCGGGCCTTGGCGGCTGGCGCCACCACGGACAAAATCTTTGAGATGGTCCGGCGGATCCGGACGCGCTGCCAGGTGCCTCTGGCCTTCATGACCTATGCCAATCCCATCTTTGTGTACGGGGCAGACCGCTTCTTAGCCAACTGTCGGCAATGCGGCATCGATGCCCTGATCGTGCCGGACCTGCCCTTCGAAGAAAAGGGGGAAATCCTGCCCTTTTGTGAAAAGCACGGCGTCACCCTGATTTCCCTGATTGCCCCTTCCTCCCGGGAGCGGATCCGAAGGATCGCCGAAGAAGCCCAGGGCTTTGTCTATTGCGTTTCCTCCATGGGCGTGACCGGCGTCCGCAAGGAGATCACCACCGACATCGGCCAGATGATCGCCTTGGTCAAAGGCGTGCAGGACATTCCCTGCGCCGTGGGCTTCGGGATCTCAACCCCTGATCAGGCCAAAAAAATGACGCAGTCCGCAGACGGCGTCATTGTAGGCAGTGCAATCGTGAAATTGGTTGAGCAATACGGTGAGAACTGTGTCGGGCCGGTCCGTGATTACGTTCGCGAAATGAAACAGGCCATCACGTCATAAGCCCGGCCCATGTAGTCCGCAGCCTCAGTCGACGGATTTGACCACGCCGATAAAGGGAAGCTCCCTGTATTTTTCCTGGTAATCCAGGCCATAACCGACAACGAAGTAATCCTCGATGGCCATGCCGCTGTAGTCCGGTTGGAAGGCCACCTTGCGGCGGGAGGGTTTGTCCAGAAAGGTGCAGAATCTCAAAGATGCCGGCTTGCGGGCAAGAAGGTTTTCCTTGAGGTAGCTCAAGGTCAGACCGGTGTCGATGATGTCCTCCACCACCAGGACGTCCTTGCCGGCGATTTCCTGGTCCAGGTCCCGCAGCATGCGGACCACGCCGGAGGTTTGGGTCGATTTTCCATAGCTGGACAGAGACATAAAGTCGATCTGCACAGGGACTCTGATCTGGCGGACCAGGTCTGCCATAAAAATGGAGGCTCCCTTGAGGATGCAGACCACAAAGAGCTCTTTGCCCGCATAATCCCGGGTGATCTGGGCGCCCAATTCGGCGACCCGGGCCTTGATTTCATCTTCGGAAACGATCACGCGATCCAGTTCCATGCTTCATACGCCTCACATTCTGAAATAGTTGGAAAAGGAGCAGAGCTTGGCGCAGAGAATCCTTCGGCAGGCAATCTCTGTTCCTTCGTTATATCTCGAATTATATCAAAAAAATAGAAAAAAGGACAGAGGCCTGCGTGGAGCATCGCTCTTTGGCATAACCTCTGTCCCTCTTTTTTTTTCTTCAGACCTCCGTCGCAATCCCCAAAGAACAAGGGACGGAGGTCATACCAAAGCGTATCGCTCCACGTAGACCTCCGTCGCTTTTACCTTAATTTACTCACAGCCTGGTTGGCTGCCACCAGCAGCGGATCCCAGACCGGGCTGAAAGGCGGCGCGTAGGCCAGATCCAGATGGGACATTTCCACGGGGGTCAGTTTCATCTGCACAACGGCTGCCAGCACATCGATCCGCTTGCCGGCACCGGTGGTGCCCACCACCTGGCCGCCCAGGATCCGGTTGGTTCCCTTTTCGATGATCAATTTGACCGTGATGGGTCCCCGTCCGGGATAGCCGGACGCCTTGGTGCTGGACGTGATTTTGGTGGTCCAGGTTTCGAAGCCATTGGCAGCGGCTTCCTTGCTGCTCAAGCCCGTCCGCGCACATTCCAAGGCCATCGCCTTAAAGATCACCGTCCCGGCGATGCCCCAGAATTCGCTGGGAACGCCGGCGGCATTCTCTCCGGCGAGCCGCCCCTGCTTATTGGCGGTGGTGCCGAGGGGAATGTAGGCATCCTTTTCCGTTACCATATGATAAGCGGTGGCGCAGTCACCGGCGGCATAAATATCCGGCAGGCTGGTTTCCATATGGGCATTCACCTGGATGGCGTCGCGAACTCCCAGCTCGATGCCCGCCGCGGCTGCGATCTTTGAATTGGGCGTTACCCCCAGCGCCATGATCACCAGATCCGCCGGTACGGTTTCGCTTTCCGTCTTCACGCCGGTGACCCGGTCCGCGCCTTCGATGGACAGGACCTTGGTGCTCAATTTGATCTCCACACCGTGCTTTTCCAGCTCGGCCTGGACTATCGCCGCCATGTCGTCGTCTATGAAGGACAGGATCTGCGCGGATCTCTGGAGCATGGTCACCTTCAGCCCCAGCTTGCCCATCGCCTCCGCCATTTCCACCGCGATGGAGCCACCGCCGAAAATCACCGCTTTCTTGATGTCCTTTTGCTCAAGCCAGCTTTGGATCGCATGGATATCATTGATATGCTTTACAGTGAACACACCCGGCAGCCGGACGCCTTCCAAAGAGGGCACCATGGGGCTGGCCCCGGTGGCGATGACCAGCTTGTCATAAGCCTCCCAGGTTTCCCGGCCGTCTTCATGGCGAATCTGTACGGTCTTGCTGTCCGGGCGAATCTCCAAGGCCTGACAGCGGATGTGGACATCGACCCCCTGCGCCTTGAATTCTTCAACGCTGCGCGCCAGCAGAGATTCCTCATCGCTGATCACGCCCTGGGCATAATAAGGCAGACTGCAGGCGGAATAAGCAATATAAGCCTCATCCGTATAGACGTCAACCTGCAATTGCGGATCAATCCGAGCCGCCTTGCTGGCAGCGCTCATGCCGGCGGCCACACCGCCGATGACGACTAATCTGCTCATCTTCACACTCCTTATTTCTGACTGTATTTCTCAATAACACCCAGATCATTCATGATGGCTTTCAATTCATCCAATTTCTTGCCTTCCAGATCCTGATAAGGTTTCCGCAGACTGCCGCCGGGCAGACCCATCAGATTGAGCGCAGCCTTGATGCAGATGGGATTGGAGAACCAGTACAGGGCCTTCAGCAAAGGATAATATTTGAAGTAAAGCTCGCGGCAGGTGTTCACCTGCTCGATGTTGTCCCAGGGCTTGGACATCAAAGCCATTTCTTCGGGGATCACGTTGCCGCCGATGTTGGCCGCGCCATTGCCGCCCACAGCCATGGTGGGCAAAACGATGGAGTATTTGGGGAAGTCGCAGCACATGATGTTGACCCGGTCCCCGATGCGCATTTTGACTTCACAGAGCTGGCTTACATTGGGCATGGCTTCCTTGTCCACCACAAAGTTGGGGCATTCATCCGCCAAGGCTTCCAGGGTGTCCGGTTCCAGAAATACGCCGGTCCGGCTGGGGTTATTGTAGACGCCCACCGGAATCGAAACAGCTTTCATGGCGGTCATCATAAACTCCTTGACCGCGGACTGAGGGGGCAGCAAGTAATTGGGGGCCGTGAAGACCAGGCCGTCCGCCCCTTCGCTTTCTGCGTACTGGGCAAATTTGACGGTCCCTTCCGTGGTGGGGAAGGTGGATCCAAAAAAGCAAGGAATGCGGCCTTTGCAGATTTTCACCATCTTGGGCAAGGTATCGTAGCGTTCTTCCGCCGTCAGCATGGACACTTCACCGGCCGAACCCATGCAGAACAGCATATTTGTACCATGTTTGATGTGGAAATCGACCAAGGTCTCAAATCCGCCGATGTCGATTTTACCTTGAGAATCAAAAGGTGTAGGGATCGCAACCCAGGAACCGCTTGGTTTGAACATTGAAATATCCTCCTTTGATCTGTTCCATCCGAGATGGTTTTTTATTCTGTTATCTGGTGCCTTTATTGGAATTATATCTTTATTATTCCGGCATGACAATGCAAACCGCAGAATAACGCACCAAAACTATTATCACAAGCAATTTCCGTGCCAATTCCGCTCATCGCTTTCCTGCGGAATGCGGAGGCATGGATTATCAAATATGATAACCCGGTCCTGGGCCCCCTTCACCTCATTGTTTTACGGCCATCCAGCCCAAAGGCTTTCCGGCGGTATTCCCATGGCTGATAATTTATTATCATTTATGATAACGTCCCGGAGGCTTCTTCCAGCAGGCTTTCCCACGTTCTGATCTTCAACGGGTATCGCCCGGTGACCGGATCTTTCTCCCTATAGTCGGCCAAGGCAACCTTCAAGGAGCCGGTTCCATGAAGCAGCGCGAAGCCATAAGGTTTCCCCGCTCCGGCAGGGGCCGGCCTCTTTTCTTCCAGATAAGCCAACGCACGGGCAGCCACTTTATGGCGTGGGTCCTGGATCTGGAGGCAGCGGGGCAGCCGCCCGGTATTGTCGGTGCTCAAACGGTCGCAGGCCAGATGATCCCTCAGAACCACGGCGTCGATTCCCGGCAGAAGGGCGGCATGTTCGCAGAAGCCCTCGGTATAACGATCCAAAGGCATCCCCAGGCCGCTGCCCATATGGATCCCGAAACGGCAGAAGAAGTCAAAGGGGCTCAAACCGGGGTCAGAGAAAAAGATGTACGCCAGCGTCCTATGGAACCGGCCGCTGTTATAGAGACGTTCCAAAGCGTCCTCGCACACCTCGAGCCTGCCGGCCTCCTCCTCGCTGAGCCAGGGGGTCCGGATAAACGTATAAGGAGGCTCTTCGGAGAATTCATAGCCGAGTTGCTCCTTCCGCCGGCGCAGCCCGCTGCCATGAAGCAGCTTCAGGAACCCTAGCTGCAGCATATGAGGCCGCAGGGCGAAGGCCTGGTCGAAGGAACGTCCGAAGCTGGCAAAGTCCTCGTAGGGCAAACCGGCAATAAGATCCAGATGCAAATGGATGTTGCCGCCGGATAGGATCTGGGAAATGCTTTCTGAGACCTTCCGCAGATCCGTCCGCCGGTTGACCGCTTCCAAAGCTTCCGGATTGAAGGTTTGCAAACCAGCCTCCATTTGAAACAGTCCGGGCGGCGCCTGCTTCAGCAGGTCAAGGGTTTCCTGATCAAAAAGATCGGCGCCCACTTCAAAATGGAAGCACACCCCCTCGGGAATTTCCTTTCCCGCCCGGTCCATAATGAAGCGGAGGATCTCCTTGGTTCGTCCTGGATGACAATTGAAGGTACGGTCCACCAGCTTGATGGTTTTGCTCCCGGAATTGGCCAGCTGCAGCATGTGGTGCTGCGCTTGCTCCAGGTCAAAGAACCGGACATTGCCAGGCCGGCCAGACAAACAGAACTCGCAGGCAAAGGGGCAGCCCCGGGAGGTTTCCAGATAGGCGATCCTGCCCTGCAGCCGCTGAAAATATTCTTCGCAATACGGGCTGGGAGGCTGACTCGCCGGCTCTGCCGGGGGATTGCAGCGCACTTTTCCTGGAATTTCCGGGTCCCGATAGCACAATCCTGCAATCTGCTCCAACCCATGATCCTCTGCCTCGTCATGCCCGGAAGTCTCCGGTCCGCCTCGTTCCAGCCATTGCAAGAGCTGGACGAAGGGTTCCTCTCCTTCGCCGCAAATGATATGCTCCACGGGCGGCAGCTCCGCCATGACCTCCGGCGCATTGAAGGAGACTTCAGGCCCGCCCAGCAAAATGCCAGTCCGGGGCAGCCTTTGCGGCAAACGCCTCACCAGGTTTTTAATCATCGTGATATTCCAGATATAGCAGCAGAAAGCCACCCGATCCGGACCGAAGGCCGCGATGCTTTCGATGACCGCCTCTTCCGGCTGGTTGATGTTGGCTTCCAAAATCCCGATTTCAGCGCCCGAAGCCCCGGCGGCGGCCTTCAAATACCAGGGGGCCAATGAGGAATGGATGTATTTTGAGTTGACTGCGCAGATCAGCAGTTTCATAGGATCCTCCGTATATTGAATTCTTTCCTCAGTCTCTGAGTGACGCTGTTCGTATCCAATGGATAAAGGGTTCGGTCCAGTTTGGAAACCGGCATGATTTCCATCAGGGCGTTGGTCAGGAAAATCTCGTCCGCCGCCGGCAGCACTTCCCCGGGAAAGGCTCCGATCTCCAAGGGAATCGCAAGGTCATGGATCAGCCCGATCACCTTTTCCCGGAGGATCCCGGGCAGAATGCCGCAGGAAACCGCAGGGGTACGAACCACCCCGTCTTTCACCCAAAAGAGGTTGGTGAATGTTCCTTCGCTGAGATGGCCGTCGGTGTTGAGAAAAATGGCTTCATCAAAATGATTCTTCAGGGCTTGTTCCTTTTCCAGGTAATTTTCAAGGTAATTGCCGGATTTGATGTAGGTCAGCCGGGCATAGGGATTCCGCTTGCCGGAAGCCATACAGATCCGGAAACCCTTTTCATAGCGGGATGGGACGTAGCGGTTTTCTTTTACCGTGAGCAGCAGATCATAGTGCCCGCTGCCCTTGGAATACTGGATCCGCAAAGCGCCCTCGTCCAGCCGGCAGGTTTGGATCGCCTGACGGCACAAATCCACAAAATCCGCCAGCGCCAAGGGCAGAGGCATTCCCAGTGCGGCGCAGCTTTCTGAAAAGCGCCGCCAATGCGCCTCCGCAAAAAGAATGCGTGCTCCGGAAAATTTCAGGGTTTCGAACAGTCCGAAACCATAGGCGCAGCCTTCGCCCGCGGCGGCCACCATGGCCTGGTCCGCGCGCACCCAGGTGCCGTTCAGCCAAGCATCCATCCGATTCCTCCTCACGACCAGCCCCGCAGGGCTTCCTTCAAGGCTTTCGCTTTATCCAGCGATTCCTGATACTCCGCATCCTCATCCGAATCCCAGACGATTCCTCCGCCCGCCTGAAAATAGGCCTTGCGATCTTTGCAGAGGATGGTCCGGATGGCGATGTTCAGGTCCGCATCGCCATTCCATCCAATGTAGCCGATGGCGCCTGTGTAAACCCCCCGGGCGGTGGGCTCCAATTCGTCGATGATTTCCATGGCCCGTATTTTCGGAGCGCCGGTGATGGAACCTCCCGGGAAGATGGCTGCCAGACAATCCAAAGCATCCACTTCATCCCGCAATTCGCCGGAAACCGTTGCGGCCAGATGATGGACCGTCGGATAGGTTTCGGGATGGAAGATTTCCGGTACCGTGACCGTGCCGGGCTTGGAGACCTTTCCAAGGTCATTCCGTTCCAAATCCACGATCATCAAAAGCTCCGCCCGGTTTTTTTCACTGGCCAGCAGCGCTGCGAGATTGTTCCGGTCCTCCGCTGCCGTTTGCCCCCTGGGGCAAGTGCCTTTGATGGGGCGGGTTTCAGCCGTTCTTCCGCTGATCCTGAGAAGCCGCTCCGGTGAGCTGCACAGGATATGGCCATGGCCGAAATCCAGCATGCAGGCAAAGGGCGCCGGATTGATCTGCCGCAGCCTGCAATAAACCTCAAAAGGACTTTCCTCCAGGGCGCACTGGAAGCGCTGGGTAAAATTGACCTGATAGACATCACCGTCCGCGATGGATTGTTTGATCCGCCGGATGGCTGTATCGTATTCCTCCCGGCTCATATTGGCCTTCAGCTCCGCAGCCGATCCGCCGGACCCGGTCGGCCGCTCTGGGCTGGAGGTCTTTGCCGCGGCGATCCGTTGCCGAAGGTCCTCCAGCACCGTTTCTTCATCCGCCTGGATGCCCAGAGCCGCCGCGAAGACCTTGCCCCGGCTATGGTCCACGGCAAGGATTCCATCATACAGCCCCATGAAGCAATCGGGGATTCTCACGTCATCCGGAGGACGAACCGTCCTGCCGTCTGCCGGCCGGTTGAAATCATAACCAAAATAACCTACCGCACCGCCGGCAAAAGGCAATGCCGTCTGGTACGCCATGGAATATTCCGCCAGCAGTTTTCTCAGCTCATCCAACGGCGTTCCTTCGAAGACGCTGGTTTTTTCATTGCGCCGCACCGTGATGATGCCGCCTTCACTCTGAAAGCTGGCAAAGGGACCGAAACCTATGAAGGAGAATTTCCCCAGTTTCCCGTGATCCATCCCGCTGTCCAGAATAAAACTGAAGGGCTCGTCCTTGAATAGTGAATAGAGCTGGAAACTGTTCAGATTTGTCTTGATTTCCTGGATCTGCATTCACTCACCTGCCTGTTCGTGCTTTGGCCAAGCCGAGAAAGTTTTTAAGCATTCGCATTCCGCCGCGGGTCAAGAGGGCTTCCGGATGGAATTGGACCCCTTCCAGCAAGGCCTCTTTGTGGCGGACGCCCATGATTTCTCTGTCGGAGGTCACCGCCGTGATTTCAAGGCAATCCGGCAGCGTATCTCGTTCAAGAACCAAAGAGTGGTAACGGGTCACTTCCAGCGGGCTGGGCAAACCGCAGAAAAGTCCCTGTCCATCGTGGCTTATGGGATGGACTTTGCCGTGGACCGGCCTTGCGGCCCGGATGACACGCCCTCCCAGGGCATCGCCGATGGTCTGATGGCCAAGACAAATGCCCAGGATCGGGATCACGCCTTGAAATGTTTTCACCACAGCACGGCAAATCCCTGCGCCTGCAGGGGTTCCGGGCCCCGGGGACAAGACGATCATGGACGGTGCCATGGCCCTGATCGCATCGATGTCCAAGGCATCATTCCGGCAGACCAGCACCTCTTCCCCAAGGCATTGCAGGTACTGGACCAGATTATACGTAAACGAGTCATAGTTATCGATCATCAGGATCAACGTCCCATCACCGCCTTTATCAGAGAATTATATCCTATATGAAAGAAGAAGAGAACCGCCGTTTTTAAATCGGCGACGCTCTTCTTCTCGGGGGATTTCCGGAAGGGTCAGCCTGCAGGCATGGGCAGACCCTTGGGGCATTCTATTTCTTAGATTCCTCGGTTGGTGTATTTGGTGTGGAGCAGGTGATGGGATTTTTCGCCCAGAGGCTCCTTGAGGAATTCTGCATAGATTTGGGTGATGGCAGGGTTTTCATGGGATTTGCGGATCGGCATATTGGCGTCCACCTCGTAAAGCGCGTTGATCCTCTTTTGGCGGATCTCGTTGGTGGTGCCGTAAGACTGTCCGCCGCCGCCGATACAGCCGCCGGGGCAGCACATCACTTCAATAAAGGTATAGTCCGCTTCGCCGTTCTTGATGGATTCGCAGATTTTCTTGGCATGGGCCAGACCATGAGCCACCGCCACATTGACCTTGGTTCCCCCCAGGTCGACGGTGGACTTCTTCACACCCTCCATGCCGCGGACATCTTCAAATTCCAGCTTCTGCAAGGTTTCCCCTGTGACGACTTCGTAAACCGTGCGAAGGGCCGCTTCCATAACGCCTCCGGTGGCTCCGAAAATAGCCGCGGCACCGGTGGATTTGCCCAGGGGATCGTCGAATTGTCCATCCGGCAGGTTATTGAAGTCAACGCCGCCCTGCTTCAACATCCTGCCCAGTTCACGGGTGGTCAGGACCGCATCCACATCCTGGTAACCGCTGTCACACATTTCAGGACGGTTTGCTTCGAATTTCTTGGCGGTGCATGGCATGATGGAAACCACAAACATATCCTCCGGCGCTACGCCGCCGGCTTGGGCATAATAGGTCTTGGCCACCGCGCCAAACATCTGCTGAGGGGATTTGCAGCTGGAAATATGGGGCAGCAGTTCCGGATAGTAATGCTCAATGTATTTGATCCAGCCGGGGCTGCAGGAGGTCATCATCGGGAGAACGCCGCCGGTTTTCAGACGGTGCAGCAGCTCATTGCCTTCCTCGATGATGGTCAGGTCCGCCGTGAAGTCGGTGTCAAAAACCTTGTCGAAGCCCAGCAGCCGCAAGGAGGATACCAGCTTCTCGATGGAAATGGTGCCGGGCTCCTGGCCGAATTCTTCTGCAATGGAGACCCGGACGGAGGGCGCCACCTGGACCACCACGTGCTTTTTGGGGTCATTCAGGGCATCCCAAACCTTGTCGATGTCATCCTTTTCATAGATGGCGCCCACGGGGCAGGCCAGCACACATTGTCCGCAGAGGACGCAGCCCACATCCGACAGCTTTTTGCCATATTCCGGCGACACGCAGATATCCGTGCTGCGATTATGGCTGTAGAGAATGCCAACCTCCTGGATGTGGTGGCAAACCTCGGCGCAGCGTCCGCATTTGATGCATTTATTGGGATCTCTGACCAAAGCGGTGGTGGACAGATCCAAGGGCAGCAGATTTTGGGTCTTCTCACCTTGAACGTCCTTCATGCCCAGTCTTGCCGCCAGCTGTCTGAGTTCGCAGTTGCCGCTGCGGATGCAGGTCAGGCAATCCTGGGGATGGTCCGCCAGGATCAGCTCCACGATCGTACGGACCGTGTCCCGGACCTTAGGCGAATTGGTGGTGACGTTCATACCTTCGGCAACCTTGGTGGAGCAGGAGGCCACAAGATTCTTTGAGCCTTCCACTTCCACGACGCATACGCGGCAGTTGGCCTTGACCTTCTGGTCGGGATGGTTGCAAAGGGAGGGGATAAGGATGCCGTTTTGCTTGGCAGCTTCCATAATGGAAATGTCAGACGGCACCGACAGCGTTTTTCCATTGAGGGTAATATTGACATTTCCCATTACGCAATCTCCTCTCGGTCACTGGATTCATTTTCTTTTGCGCAATGATCCAGATATTCATCTCGGTAATAGTGCAGCGAAGAGCTGAGGCTGTTGCCGGCCGCCGTGCCAAGCCCGCAGAAAGAGGCATGCTGCATGGCGTCGGTGTAGCGTTCCAGACGATCCACATCCTGGGGTGTGGCAGAGCCGTCCATCAGTTTATGGATGATGGCATGGGTCTGGCGCAGACCTTCACGGCAGGGTGTGCATTTGCCGCAGCTTTCATGGAGGAAGAAACGGGTCCGGTTGTGGACGTTGTCCAGAATCGAGCGGGTGTCATCCAGCACGAAGACCGCACCGGAGCCGATGGTGATGCCGGCTTTGGCACAGGCGCCGTATTCAAGGGGCGTGTCCAGCATTTCCGGGGGAACCAGGACCCCGGAGGCGCCGCCGATGTTGACGGCTTTGATGGAACGGCCGGGCTTGGCCCCGCCGCCGTAGGTTTCGATGATCTCACGGAAGGTGATGCCGAAGGGGACCTCCACCAGACCGCGTTTCTGGATATCGCCGGACAGGGAAATCAGCTTGGTGCCGTGGCTGTCCGCCGTCCCCAAGGAACGATACCACTCGGCGCCGTTTTTCAGGATCATAGGGATATTGCTCAAGGTTTCCACATTGTTGATCAGCGTGGGCTTGTCCCATAATCCCTGCTGGGTGGGGTAGGGCGGCTTTAGTCTGGGTCTTCCTTTTCTTCCTTCAATGGAGGACAGCAGCGCCGTCTCCTCGCCGCAAAGATAGCTTCCGGCGCCGGAGAAGATCTCCAGATGGAGGGAAAACCCGCTGCCGAGAATGTTGTCGCCCAGCAGACCGGCTTCGGTGGCTTCCTGGATGGCGGCTCGCAGCACATTCTGGGGCTCCCAGTATTCGTGGCGGACATAGAGGATGCCTTTGGACGCGCCGGCCAGGTAGGCCGAAATGGTGATCCCTTCCAACAGCTGGAAAGTCAGATGGGTCATGATGTAACGGTCCTTGAAGGTGCCGGGCTCGCCTTCATCCGCATTGCAGATGACATAGCGGTCCGTTTCCGCATTGTCGCGGACCATTTCGATTTTTTTGGCGGTGGGAAAGGCTGCGCCGCCGCGCCCCCGCAAACCGGACTGCTTCAATTCTTCGATAGAGGCTTCAGGAGACTGCTGAAGAACTCTTTGCAAAGCGGAATAGCCGCCGCGGCTGCGATATAGGTCAAGCCCGACATATTCTTTGCCGGCAACGTTGAATACCAGGTTTCCATTAAGCGGTGCGCTCATTCTTGAATACCTCCCTCATCCTCCGGATAATGGCGACGGCGCCTTCGGGCGTCAGATCGCCATACACCTCATGGTCAATTTTTATGGCCGGGGACTTGTAGCAGGCGCCGAGGCAATTGACGCTTTCCAAGGAGAAGATCCCATCCTGGGTGGTCTCACCGATGGAGATCCCCAGCTCTTCCTGGACCGCTTTCTGGATTTCCCCTCTCCCCGCATTCTCACAGGGTGCGTTGGAGCAGACTCTGATCAAATGGAAGCCTCTGGGCTTCAGAGAAATTTCGCTGTAGAAGGATGCCGTCGAATAGACCCGGCAACGCGATACTTTCTGCAGTCTCGCAATCTCGTTGACTGCCTCTTCGCTGATGTACTTGTGCGGGCTGGCTTCCTGCACTGCCAGCAGCACCTGGAGCAAGGGTGCCTTCTCCAGGCCTAACCGATGGACGATTTCGTAAACCTCTGCTGTACTCATGTGTTTCCTCCCCCTCAACATAAATCCGGTGCAAAACAGCTTTTGTGGCAAGTATATCGGTACCTTTCCGGCACTTCAAGAAAAGTCTTTATTTAAACTTAACTGCAAATTCCACAAGGAATCTTGTGCTGGTTTTGTCACAAAATTTGAAAATTTCTTAACAAAGTCCGTGAATACAAAAAAGACCGGTTCCTCGTCAGAGGAACCGGCCGGCGGGCCGAAAAGGCGTCAGCTTTGGTTTTTTATGCCTGGGTCTTTGCCTTGGCGGCTTTGCTTTCCCTTTTTTCTTTCATTTTGTAGGTCAGGGCCATAAGGCTTTCACTCAGGTGGATGTTTTCCACCGCAACATCCTCCGGAACGTCCAGCTCCACCGAGGCAAAATTCCAGATGCCCTTGATACCCAGCCGGATCGCTTTGTCCACCACGTCCCGGGCATACTCCCTGGGAACGGTGATGATGGCGATATCTGCAGGGTGCTGACTCATAAACTCAGTCAGCCGGTCGATATGCATGATTTCGATGCCGCGGACCACATCCCCCACATGGCGGGGATTGTTGTCGAAAATCCCGGCGATTTTGAAGCCTCTTTTCTCGAAGCTGGCATGGTTGGCGATGGCCTGTCCCAAATTTCCGGCGCCGATCACGATCATGTTGTGGATCACGTCCAAGCCGAGGATCTTGCCGATCTCTTTGACCAGAAGCGATACGTCATACCCGTATCCCTGGAGGCCAAAGCCGCCGAAGTTGAAGAAGTCCTGCCTGACCTGGGAGGAGGTGATCTCCATGGTTTTGCTCAGATCGTTGGAGGAAACCCGGCTGATGCCCATCTGCTGCAGAATCAGAAGATAGCGGTAATATTTGGGCAGGCGTTTGATCACTGCGCTTGAAATTTTTTTCTCTTCCTTCACTTTCTCACTCCACCTAACGCTTTCTTGTCAATATTACCAGTGTCTTCAGAAAATTTTATATTTAAATATAATATAGTCGGCCGCCTTTTGCAAGCACATCCCCGCAATGTATAAATTATACTTTCTGCAAAACCTTGGCCGTTGCATCCATTATGGCTTGGTGTATAATAAAAGAGGACCCATTTCCGATATGACTAAGGAGGACAATTCAGTGAAACGCATCTTTACTTTAGGCCTTTTTGTGCCGCCGCTCTATGACGACCGGGAGGCGCAATGCATCGAGATCCTCGGGGAGTATGACCGTTATGACGATGCCGCCCAGGCGATGGAAACCCACACCGTCTCCGGCGACCAGTATTTCCGCATCACGGAGGAGCATATCCTGGAAAATGGAGAAAGAAAATTCTACGGAAGCTGGAACCACGACGGGATCCGTTTCCGCGTATAAATCAGGACCACATGGCCTGAATGGTCAGGAACCTGCCCGAAATTCAGTCATGTTTCCGGGCAGGTTCCTGTATAAACCGGACTTGCCGGTCTCTCCGGGAGACCGCTTTTGAAAGCGTCCTTCCGCAGTCCTGCGGGCCGATGCGTCTACCCTTTGACCACGAAGGAAATCTTGGCGTTGAGGCGGTATTTGGCAATTTCATTCGCATCCACAACCGCCGACAAATTCTCAATGTTGATATGTTTGATCTGGTCGACGGTTTTAGAGGCTTCCATAATGGCGTTCTTTGCGGCATCTTCCCAGCTTACATCGGATTCAGCAATGATTTCGATGACTTTTACGATTGACATGTCCATCCTTCCTTTCTCTCGGTCGATTTCCGGGCAGAGGCCGAATGGCCTCTTTGCGCCTTTTGTTTTCGCAATTTTCTGATATCATTATAGCATGAATCCCGCCATGCAACCATGTTTTTCCTTTTTGTGTATCATTTTATACATGCCGCCGGCAAATCCGCCCAGGACGTCCCGCTTTACAGGACGTCCTGGGGGATCGTTTCCAATTCCGCCTCCAATAGCTGCGGGTTTTTCAGGTATTTGTGGACAAGCTTCAACGAGTTTGAGAAATAGAGGCCGTCACAGATTCGTTCATCCAGAACGCAGCCGATCTCACAGCAATTTCTCACGGTGACGGAACCGTTCTCGGCATAGGGGATCCTTTTATTTTTACCCAGGGCGATGAAAATTCCGGTGGTTCCGAAATCGTAAAGATGGTGGTAGATCGAATCCAGGTTGATGGACTTCAGATAGGTGAAGAACAGGGAGGTATGGAACGGGCTGGCTTCGATGACCGCTCCTGGCAGAAGGTTGTGCCGGTCCATCCATTTCAGGATCCCCACCAGCAGGCTCACCAGAACGTGAGGCAAGGACATGATGCCGGCAGCCAGCTTGTCCGCGGCATTGGCGCTTCCTTGGGTGATGCTGGCGGCGATGGTCCGGTTGACGATATCGCACACCTGGGAAAGATTTTCATGTCCTATGAACGCAAATTTCACGGTGGTTTCTTCGCCTTCGTCATGGAGAGACCGCTTGATGGCCATGGAGATCCGGATGTCTTTTCTCGCATAAAGCTGCTGATTCATAACAAAGCGGTTCAGCTGAGGCCGTTGAGCCAGCAAACGGACCAGGACCGCGATAAAAAGATGCATATAGCTGATTTCCAGTCCCTGGGCCTGCTTTTCCTTGACGAAGGCGTCGATGGTGTCGGTGGGGATCACCAATTTGCTGAAAATCTGGGCATCGCTGCGGCGGGTCATCACATAAGGGATGATTTTCACAAAGGGGCTGATCGTCTTCAATTTTCTCCCATCACGTCGATGCATCGTCGTCCTCCTGTTCTGAGTCGGGATGTTGCCGCTCCTGCTGCGGCCGGTGATACGCCTCGATGATGCGGCGGGCCAGTTCAGTCTTCCTCATGCCGCTGGACATACTCCTTTGCTGGAGAAATCTATGGGCTTCCTGTTCGCTGATCCGTTCCCTGTCCATCATCATCGCCTTGGCCCGGTCGATCAGCGCATCGTCTTCCGGACCGCGTTGGAGGACCGTTTCCCGGAAACGCCGCGCCTCCTCTTCTTTCAGAGTGGCTACCGCGGTGATCAGCTGGCTTCGGGCGACCGGTGGCGATAGTTTGATGATGTCTTCCGGACCGAAATATTCCAGCTGGGCCGGCGGGGCAATGATCAGCAGGAGCGCCCGGCCTTTCAGCTCATTGGCCAGGTCCTGGGGCGTCATATCCGACAATTTCGAACCGCAGATCACAATGCCGCTGCCCATATTGAGGATTTCCCGAATGGTCTCAGCGCCGCTTTTGCAGCAGTGCCGGACCTGGATGCCTGCCGACTGCAGGATCTGACTGATCTGCCGGCAATGGCGGTCGTTGATCAACGAAACCACGATCCTGTCCAGAGTCACGCCCCCCTTTCCGCGTCTTGATCAAGGGCTCAGCTTCCCCATGAAGGGTCCGCAGAGGCGATCCCGTGCCGGATCAATAGGCCACCAGATATTTCTTATACTCCCAGTCGCTGACCTGGCCCCGATATTCGTTCCATTCCGCCAGCTTGCCCTCAATATAGTTGTCCAGAACATGGCTGCCCAAGGTTTCCTGGATCAGGCGATTCTTTTTTAATTCAAGGATGGCTTCGTTGAGGGATATGGGAAGATTTTCGATTCCCTTGGCTTCCCGTGCTTTCGCATCCATTTCAAAGATGTTTTCCTTGATTTCCTCCGGCGGCTCCAGGCCCCGCTCCATGCCGTCAATGCCGGCGACCAGACAGACCGCCAACGCCAGGTAAGGATTGCAGGCCGGGTCCGGGCTGCGCAGCTCGACCCGGGTGCTTTGGCCCCTGGCGGCGGGGATGCGGATCAATGCGCTGCGGTTGCTGGCCGACCAAGCCACATAGCAAGGGGCTTCAAATCCCGGAACCAGCCGTTTGTAGGAGTTCACCAGGGGATTGATCACCGCGGTCATCCCTTTCACATGGTGCAGCAAACCGGCAATGAAATGATAAGCTTCTTTGGAGAGCCCCCTGGGATCCTGTTCATCGCAAAATATATTTCTGCCGTCTTTAAAGAGGGACATGTTGAGGTGCATGCCGGAGCCGCTGCTGCCGTAGATCGGCTTGGGCATAAAGGTGGCGTGCAGGCCGTTTTTCTGGGCAAGGCTTTTAACGGCCAGCTTGAAGGTCATAATGTTGTCCGCGGTTTTCAGGGCATCGGCATATTTGAAATCGATTTCGTGCTGGCCTGCCGCCACTTCATGATGGGAAGCCTCGATTTCAAAGCCCATGGCTTCCAAAGCCAAAATGATTTCCCGGCGGGTGCCTTCCCCATGGTCCAAAGGGCCAAGGTCAAAGTAACCGGCTTCATCGCTGGTCTTGGTGGTGGCGCGGCCGCTTTCGTCAGTCTGGAACAGGAAAAATTCGCACTCCGGTCCCACGTTGAACACATAACCCTTGTCGGCGGCTTTTTGAATGGCCCGTTTCAGGACATTCCTGGGATCGCCCACAAAGTGGGTCCCGTCGGGATTGTAAACGTCGCAGACCAGCCGCGCCACTTTGCCCAATTGTGGCCGCCAGGGCAGAATCGCAAAGGTGTCCAGGTCCGGATACAGGTATTGATCTGACTCCTCGATCCGCACAAAGCCTTCGATGGCGTTTCCATCGATCATAATTTGATTGTTCACGGCTTTTTCGATCTGGGATGCCGTGATGGCAACGTTTTTCAGCTGCCCGAAAACATCCGTAAACTGCATGCGGACGAATTGGACATCACCCTCCCTGACCATATGGATGATGTCCTCTTTGGAATATGAATACATCCTTCCAGCTCCTCTCTCAATCGATATAGATAAAGCGTCCGATTGTTCCTTTACTGGGTTCCGGCGGAAAAAACAGCGCCACCCGTCTCCGGCACCGGGCGGTCTTCCAGCGCGCATAAAGCTCTGCCCTCCATCATGTCGAACCGAAGGACCAGTTCGACGTTGGTCAGGTCATAAACCCGGATCATCCCAGCCATCGCCTTCTCCGATGGACACACTTGGAGAAAACGGTCTTGGAAAGCTTCCAGAAGCTCCGGCCGGTACCAGCGGGTACGTTGGTCTTCAAAGATGGCGCCGTAATACATATCCGATTCCACAAGATCCTGAAACATATGGCTTCCGAAGGAAAGCTCCGGCATATAACCCGCTGCGCTGAAAGAAATTTCACAAACGGCGCAAAACATGCTGATTTCAGCATAGACCACAGGGATGCCTAATTCCGGAGAGGAGGTGCCAATGCGCCCCGGCACCATCAGCATCATCCGCAGGTCCTGTCCGTAAAAGGCCTGGTTGATTTTTCCGATGATCCTTGCCGTTTGGGCTTTATCTCCATAACCGGAACGGGCGTAGAGGCCGGGATCCACAAAAACAAGAATATCGATTTTCTCCTGGCGGGAACGTCCCATGGAAGTCCCGGTCACATCAAAGAGGATGTGTTCCGCAGGCGGCTGGGGTATGGCAACGGAATCGGCGGCAGCCACCTTCAGCGCCCGGCATTGCAGGAGACTGATCGAAAAGTCCCCGTTCGCGCTGCCGTTGACGGTAAACTCAATGTCCACCGGCGTGCCGTACTGCGCTTCAAGCAGCTTCATCATCTTTTTCATACATTCGGTAAAGCTTGGATTGGCGGCCAATCCCTGGCAATCGGCAAAAAGCACGTCACGGTATTGGCCAAGCTCTCTCAAATACTGCTCCGCATCCGTATCATGACTGAAGACCATGCTTTGGTACCAGAAGGGAAGCTGTTCCGCAAGCTGGTTCAACGGTTTTTCACACAGGCTGTTTTCTTTGAGATCCAAAACATCGGCTTGGTGCTGAGAATACCGATGACGGTCCTTCATGCTGGTGAGATTGCTGGCCAATGGCCGGTCCAGGCTGATGACCCTCGGATAATCGCCTTCGGTCCGGCCCACCGCCCGCGTTCCCAGGCCCGCAACCAGCCGCAGCATGCCGGCTGCAGGATCCATGTCATCCATCCATCGATATGCATTGTGGGAGTAACCTACTCCGGCGGCTGTGGGCAAGAACAAGTCCCCATGCCTGGCGCCGGATACACGCTGCACCAGTACCGCCATTTGCTCATCCTGCTCCAGCAGGCCTCTCCGCTTACGGTATTCCAGGGCGGAAGGATCCATGGTGCTGGCGTAAACCGTCTTAACGGCTTCTTCAAAAGCCTGCAGGCGCTGTTCCAGATCTCCGCCGCCGGCATAGAAGACGGACTCGTATTTTCCGGCAAAGGCATTGCCGAAGCCATCCTCCAGGAAGCTGCTGGAACGGATGATGATGGGGCTTTGTCCGAAATAATCCAGCATCCTTCGGAACTGCTCCCGAAGGTCCTGGGGGAACGTGCCTTGCTTCAGGCGTCTGCCAAATTCCGCAGACAGAGCAAAGCCTTCCCTTTCCGCCCTCTGCTGGATCCGCAGCCTCCAGCAATCATTATGAACAATGTACGTATAGAAAACATCGGATCCGATGTAATAAGAGTCGTGGGCTTCCATATTGGAGGCCAGTTCCGGGAGATGGACCGAAACCAGCTTTCTCGCCAGCAGCACGCCGCAGGCTTTGCCGCCGATCATGCCGGTGCCGATCATCCGGTCGCGGATCAGAAAATAGTCCCGGGGTGAGAAATGCGCTTCGATCAGCGCCGCAATTTTTTCATCCCGGGTCATCATGATCCCGCAAATGTTTCTGCCATAGCCTTCGGGAAGCATCCCGCCGGCATGCTGAAGCTTCAGCATCGAGAAATAACGGTCCCAGCTGTCCAGGTTCTGGTCGGCAGAACCGCTGGCCTGGTCCAGCTCATGATAGAAACGGCCCATGGCAACCCCATCGGCAATAACGGACAAGCCTCCGCTTTGGGCATCAAACCGATGGGGCGTAAACATGGTGCTGGAATAGCGGTCGGAAGCCTTCAGCGGATGGATGTAGTAGGCGTCGCCGCTGCGATAGACCTCCAAAAACAGCTGAGTGGTCTCCCGGATGCGGGCGATGGCATCAAAGGAATGCATCCCGCGAAGGACCGGAAAATAAGCCACGGTGTCCAACTGGAAAAGATAGGGGCAGGTCACCCGGAAAAAATTCCCCATCATCAGATCGGTGGACCAAGCCTCCTGCAAATCTGAAAGGCAGTCAAACACATAGAAGGCCTTGCGTCCCTCCCGGGCAATGATCTCATGGACCTGGACCGTAAAGGCTTCAAACCCCTTCGAGGGGTCGATCTCAAAAATCTTCAGCCCTTCTTGAAGCGCCGTGAGCTGTGGATGACGGGCAAAGTGGATATAGATCAGGTTGCGTCCTTCGCGGATCGCCTGCCGGATAAAAGGCTCCGCCACAAAATGAAAATCCTCAATGGAAGAAACCTGCCAGACCACATTGTCGCCCAGGCGGATGGAATCCACGGCTTCATCCAGGCCGCGGAGTCCGGAGCAAATACGTTTGAATGAAGGCATGACGGATCCCTCCCTGTTGATGTTCATATTATACTATTTCCGTAAATCTTTGAAGTGGCATTTTATGGATTATTCTTCCTCTCCCGGTCCTAGCGTATTTTTCGGCCATGGATAAGCCTCGGCCGCGGCAAAATCATGTATACATGCGTATCAAAGCCAAATACGCCCTTTGGATATTGACACACAAGCCAGGGAGCCTTACAATATGCTCAGCAAAAGAGCAAGGGTGCTCCTCTGGCAGAGAGGCGCACCCTGCTCTTTTTTTGTTACACGGCCTCCATAAAAACAGCGAATATCCAATCTTCAGCCACCCCCGGCGCTTGACGGATAGACCGATCGTTGTTCTTCCACCTTTGACCGAAAGGAATGAATCTCATGAAAGAAAACTTTGCACCACGACAGCAGGGGCTCTATCATCCCCAATACGAACATGACGCCTGCGGGATCGGCCTGATTGCCAATATTGAAGGGGAAAAATCAAACCTGATCATCCGCCAGGCCTTGACCGTCCTGAAGAAGCTCAGTCACCGGGGCGCGGTGGGCAGCGAGACCACCTCCGGAGATGGGGCCGGGATCCTCTTCCAGCTCCCCCACGCATTCAACCGGAAAATTTGCCGCAATGCCGGCATCCAGCTGCCGGAAGCCGGCGACTATGGGACCGGCCTGGTCTTCTTGCCGACGAATCCCGAGATCCGCGCCCAATTTGAAAAAGAGTTTGAAGCCATCATTGAAGCCGAAGGCCAGCTCCTGCTGGGCTGGCGGGATGTCCCGGTCAATGCCTCGGGGCTTGGCAAAACCGCGTACTGCAGCATGCCTTTTATGCGCCAGGTCTTTATCGGACGGAACAAGGCCGGACGGGGCATGGATTTTGAACGCAAGCTTTACCTGATCCGGAAAAAGACCAAAGGGATCCGGCAAAGCGAGTTTTCCGATCAGCCCTTCTACCTGCCCAGTCTTTCCTCCAGGACCATTGTCTACAAAGGCATGCTCATGTCGGAGCAGCTGGATGAGTTTTTTGTCGATCTTCTTGACGAGGAAATGAAGACCGCGCTGGCCTTGGTCCACTCACGCTACAGCACCAATACCTTTCCCAGCTGGGAAAGGGCCCATCCCAATCGATGCATCATCCATAACGGCGAGATCAATACCCTTCGCGGCAATGTGAACGCCATGGATTCCCGCCAGTTCATGCTGAAAAGCGCGGCTTTCGAAGGCCAGGAGGAAAGCCTTCTTCCGATTATCAGCAAGTTCGGCAGCGACTCCTCCAGCTTCGACAATGTGGCCGAGTTTCTCATGCTCTCCGGCATGCCCATCGAGCAGGTCATGATGCTGATGATCCCCGAGCCCTGGGCGAATCATGAATCCATGAGTGCAGAGAAGAAAGCCTTTTATGAGTTCAATTCCTGCCTGATGGAACCCTGGGACGGCCCGGTGGCCATCGGCTTTACCGACGGTGTGAAGGTGGGCGCCGTGCTGGACCGGAACGGACTTCGTCCGGCCCGGTACTATGTCACCACGGACCATATGGTTATCCTGGCCTCCGAAGTGGGCGTCCTGGATATTCCCGCCGAAAAAATCATCAAAAAAGAACGTCTGCATCCCGGCCGCATGCTGCTGATCGACACCGAAAACAAGCGGATCATCGAGGACGAAGAGATCAAGCACAGCGCCGCCGCCCAGCATCCATACCGGGAATGGCTGGATGCGAATATGATCGCCCTGGAAGCCCTTCCTGCGCCGGAAGCTGGCGCTGCGCCGCTTTCCCAGTCCTTGAGCGTCATGCAGAAGGCCTTCGGCTACAGCTACGAGGACCTGAGGATGTTCCTTGCCCCGATGGTGGTCAACGGCGTCGATCCGGTGGGTGCCATGGGGAACGACACGCCTTTGGCCATTCTTTCCAGACGTCCCCAGCTGATGTATGAATATTTCAAACAGCTTTTCGCCCAGGTGACCAATCCGCCCATTGATGCCTTAAGGGAGCATGTGGTCACGTCCTCCATCGTCATGCTGGGTTCGGAAAGCAATCTGCTGTCCCCCAGCGCCGAGTGCTGCCGCCGCATCAAATTGGAGCAGCCCATCTTAGACAATGAAAGCCTCGCCAAGCTGAAGGCCATGAATCAGCCGGGCTTCAAAGTCGCCACCCTGCCCATCCTGTTCAAAGCCGGCGGCGACGGGGAAGCGATGGGGGCTTCTCTGGACACGCTCTTTGCTTCTGCGGAAAAAGCTGTTCTTGACGGCGCCAACATTCTTATTCTTTCAGACCGCGGTGTGGACGCGGAGCATGCCGCTATCCCCGCCTTGCTGGCCGTATCCGGCCTGAACCAGCATCTGGTCCGCAAGGGTCTGCGCACCAGGGCCAGCATCGTGCTGGAATCCGGAGAGCCTCGGGAGGTGCATCATTTCGCCTGCCTGATCGGCTACGGCGCCGCCGCCATCAATCCCTATCTGGCGCTGTATTCCATCGAAGCCATGGTGGAGGAGGGCTACATCAGCGGCTATCCTCAAGAACTGGCCATCCAGTGCTACATCGAAACCGCCTACGAGGGCGTCATCAAGATCCTCTCGAAAATGGGCATTTCCACCATTCAAAGCTATATGGGCGCGCAGATTTTCCAGGCGCTGGGCCTGAGCCCCGACTTCGTGGAGCGGTATTTCACCTCAACGCCCGCCCCGGTGGGCAGCGCCGGCATCCATGAGATCTCCATAGAAGCGGAACAGCGGCATGAGGCAGCCTATGGCAGCAGCAACCTGGATGACGAGCTGGAAAGCTCCGGCAACTACCAGTACCGCAAAAACGGTGAATACCATCTCTTCAATCCCGAAACGATCTCCCGGCTGCAGCGTTCGGTCCGAACCGGCAATTACGAGCTTTTCAAGGAATATTCCAAGAGCATCCATGAAAACGCCCGGCAGCAGGCGACCCTCCGCGCGCTGATGCGGTTCAAGGCTGGACGAGGCCCAATTCCTCTGGAGGAAGTGGAATCGGTGGAATCGATCTGCAAACGCTTCAAGGTCGGCGCCATGTCCTTCGGCTCCATCAGCAAAGAGGCTCATGAAACCATCGCCATCGCCATGAACCGTATCGGCGGCAAGAGCAATACCGGCGAAGGCGGCGAAGACCCTGACCGTTACATTCCCGATGAAAACGGGGATTCCCGCTGCAGCGCCACCAAGCAGGTGGCTTCCGGCCGCTTCGGCGTCACCAGCGAATACCTGGTCAATTCAAAAGAGATCCAGATCAAAATCGCCCAGGGCGCAAAACCCGGCGAAGGCGGCCAGCTCCCGGCTCTGAAGGTTTATCCCGCCGTTGCCAAGGTGCGGCATTCCACCCCGGGCGTCGGACTGATCTCACCCCCGCCCCATCATGACATCTACTCCATCGAAGACTTGAAGGAACTGATCTTTGACCTGAAGAACGCCAATCCCCAGGCCCGGATCAACGTCAAGCTCGTTTCCGAAGCCGGCGTCGGCACCGTTGCCGCCGGCGTTGCCAAGGGTTTTGCCGACGTCATCCTCATCAGCGGCTATGACGGCGGTACCGGAGCCTCTCCGCGGACCAGCATGCGCCACGCAGGCCTCCCCTGGGAGGTGGGCCTGGCCGAAACCCATCAGACCCTGCTGCTCAACAACCTGCGAAACAGGGTCGTTCTGGAAACAGACGGCAAGCTCATGACCGGCCGGGACGTGGCCATCGCGGCGCTCCTTGGCGCCGAGGAATTCGGATTCGCCACGGCGCCCCTGGTCACCTTGGGCTGCGTGATGATGCGCACCTGCAACCTGGACAACTGCCCTGTGGGCGTCGCAACCAACAATCCGGAGCTCCGGAAGAAATTCGCCGGGGAACCACAGCACATCATCCACTTCATGCATTTCGTCGCCCAGGAACTGCGGGAGATCATGGCTTCCCTGGGCTTGCGCACGATCCATGAAATGGTGGGCCGCACCGAACTGCTGGACCAGGATACCTCCTGTGCCTCCTGGAAAGCCAGCGCCCTCGATCTCTCCCCCATTTTGTACAAGCCCAAGCTTCCCGAAGGCGCCCCCCTCCATCAAACGGTCCATCAGGACCACGGATTGGAAAAGACCCTGGATATGAGCGTCCTGGTGACCCTGTGCGAACCGGCGATCCAGCATGGCCATCCTGTGGAGGCCGATCTGCCGATCCACAATTCGGACCGGGCCGCCGGCACCTTGCTGGGCAGCATGGTGACCCGGAAATACGGTTCTGCCGGTCTTCCCGACAATACCATCCGCCTGCGCTTCAAAGGCTCCTGCGGCCAGAGCTTCGGCGCCTTCGTTCCGAAAGGGATCACCCTGAGCATCTCCGGCGATGCCAACGACTATGTGGGCAAAGGTCTCTCCGGCGGGCGCATCATCATCACGCCGCCAGCGGGCTCGCGTTTTGTTCCGGAAGAAAACATTATCATCGGAAACGTGGCGCTGTACGGAGCCACCAGCGGCGAGGCCTACTTCCGGGGTGCCGCCGGGGAACGCTTCTGCGTCCGCAACAGCGGCGCCAAAGCGGTTGTGGAATCCGTCGGCGACCATGGCTGCGAATACATGACCGGCGGACGGGTCGCCGTTCTGGGCAAAACCGGCCGCAACTTCGCAGCCGGCATGTCCGGAGGCGTCGCCTATGTCTACGATGAGGACGGAACCTTTGCCTCCCGGTGCAACACCGAAATGGTCGAATTGACCAACCTGGACGAAAAAGGGGCTGCAGAGCTGAAGCAGATGGTCGGAGACCATCTGTCCTATACCGGCAGTGATACGGCCAAGGCGATTCTGGCGGACTGGGACCGTTCCCTTGCAAAATTTGTCCGCGTCATGCCCATCGACTACAAACGTATGATGGAAGCATTGGACAAGGCTTACAGCGACGGCTACACCGGCGATGAGGCCTTAACGGAGGCATTTGAAACCAACAAACGCAACCTGATGCGCGCAAACGGGAAATAAGGGAGGGATCGTCAATGGCTAAATTACTAGGATTTTTAGAATACGCCCGGGAGCTTTCAGCCGATCGCCCTGTGGCGGAGCGGATCAAAGACTGGGCGGAGTTCCACACCGCCATGCCTTTGGAAGAACAAAGGAACCAAAGCGCCCGCTGTATGGATTGCGGCACAGCCTTTTGCCAGATGGGTCTGTTCCTTGGAGGCGTCGCCTCCGGCTGCCCCTTGAACAACTTTATCCCGGAGTGGAACGAACTCCTTTATCTGGGGCTGGACGAAAAGGCCTATCATCGTCTGATCAAAACCAGCCCCTTTCCGGAATTCACCTCCAGAGTCTGCCCGGCCCTCTGCGAAGGCTCCTGCACCTTGGGTCTGAACGATGATGCGGTCACCACCAAGGCCAATGAGTTCACCATTATCGAAAAGGCTTTTGAGGAAGGCTGGGTCAAACCCCGGCTTCCCAAAACCCGCACTGGCAAAAAAGTCGCAGTGGTGGGCGCCGGACCTTCCGGCCTGGCCTGCGCCGAGATACTCAACCAATACGGCCACAGCGTCACAGTCTTCGAAAAAGACGACCGGCCCGGCGGCCTTCTGATGTACGGTATCCCCAACATGAAGCTGGATAAATCCGTCATTATGAGACGGATCGCCGTCATGGAAGCCGAAGGCATCCAGTTCCGCACCTCCGTGGAAGTCGGCAAAGACATTTCCTCGGCCAGCCTGAAGGATGAATTCGATGCGGTGGTTCTCTGCATCGGCGCCAAAAAACCCAGGGACCTCAGCGCTGAAGGCCGCCTGAGCAAGGGAATCCACTTTGCCGTGGATTTCCTTGCGGCCAACACCAAAAGCCTTCTGGATTCCAATCTGAGCGACGGCAAGGCCATTTCCGCCAAGGGTAAGGACGTGATCGTCATCGGCGGCGGCGATACCGGAACCGACTGCGTAGGCACCTCCATCCGGCACGGCTGCAACAGCGTGATCCAGCTGGAGATCTTGCCGGCGCCCCCGGTTAAGCGAGGCGCCAGCAATCCTTGGCCGGAATGGCCCAAGATCCAGAAAACCGACTACGGCCAGGAAGAATCCATCGAGCTTTACGGTCAAGATCCGCGCAACTATTGCTTGACCACCAAGAAAATCGACCACGATGAGAACGGTTATGTCAAAAGCCTTCATACGGTCGAAGTGGATTGGAGCAGCGGCAGCCTGAAAGAGATCCCCGGCACGGAAAAGGAATGGCCGGCCCAGCTGGTGCTGATCGCCATGGGCTTCCTCGGACCAGAGGAGGCCATCATCAAGGAGCTCTCCCTGGCCCAGAATTCCAGAAGCAATATTATGGCGGATGAGGACAGCTATTCCACCAATGTGGAAGGGGTCTTCGCAGCCGGCGACGCCCGCCGCGGCCAAAGCCTGGTGGTTTGGGCCATCAAGGAAGGCTGCAGCGCCGCCAAGGCTTGTGACGCCTATCTCCGTGCCAAAACCAGCGTGCAATGATCCAATGCCTGACCATCCTCATTCCCCGGATGATCAGGCTCGCCATAACGTTCGTTTGCCATCGGATATCCGGCAAAAGGCAAAGAAGCCAGCTCATTACGGGCTGGCTTCTTTGGCAATTTATGAATTTATCGTCTAAGTTTGATCCTCCCGATGAGCGTCTCCCGCTTACGCGTCCTTATCCCTTTTCATCACCGCGGCCAGGCCGGCAAAAAGGCAGCCTGCCACCGGCCAGACCAGCCACGTGAAGGCCCAGTTCATGGTCCAGAAGCTCCAGCCCAGGTAAAGGGCGGTCACCACAGGCCAATAGACGGCGGCGATTCGGTTGAAGGGCCGGTTCCTTCGCATGACCTCGGGATCATAATCCCCGGCCTTCATCAGCTGCTCATAGCTGCTCTTGATTTCACCGGCAGAAATCATCAAATACACCGCCAACGCGATCATGCTCAGCAACAGACCGACCAATCCAATGCAAACCAGCTCCGAGGCCCCCAGACTGCCTGCCACGATCAGCGGGACGGCAGCGACGATGCAAAGGGTCACACCGAAAATGATACGTCTTGTAAAAACCGGTTCATATTTGCGCAGCCGCTCCTCCACAATCCCATAGATGCCGTAATCCAGTTTGAAGTCGCTTTTTTTCAGATACTCAAAGCGCTTCATCCGCTGGCCGCTGCTGATGAATATGGCCACGGCTGCCGAGACCATGACCAGCAGAATCGCCGTTCCGACGCCTGCGGCCATATCCGCCTGGATGGCCCATCTGCCGGACTCGGACAAACCGGCCAGTAAAATCATGGTGACCGGGGAAAGGATGCAGAGCACCACGCCAAAGCCGATCCTTTTTCCCTGAGCCGCTTTGCTGCGCATATATTCATTGGCTTCTTCGATGGAAACCGCTGGCCCATTGAAAGGCTCTTCGGCCGCATCACCGGCGTCTTCCTCTTCCACTTCGTCCTTCAGCAAATAATCCGTTGAAACGCCGAACAGCCTGGCCAGGTCCAGGATCTTATTAATGTCGGGGATACTTGCTCCGATCTCCCATTTGGATACAGACTGTCTGGACACCTGCAGCTTTTCCGCCAGCTCCTCCTGGGACATCCCATTCCTCTTTCTTAAATTCAGGATCTTGTCCGCTAAAATCATATCCGTTCCCTCCTGTTTTCAACTCGCCCGCAGATTTCGCATATCCAATATACATCCTTAGCCTGTTTACAATCTATAAAGCCGGCTTGGAATCTTCGCAACCGGCGGTTGCAAATGAGGGAATTTCCCGGCCGCCTCTTTTGCGCTTCGATCTATTGCGGGGACCTGGCTATAAAAATGGATCAAGACGGTTTTTTCCCTGGTGTAAGCTTTTAATTATTGAAATTATATCACCATTTGCTATACTGTTGTTAGCCGGCTTTGGACGGCAAAAGCAGAAAAAAGGAGAATTTTTTTGAAAAACAAAACATCCATGGAGATTGTTGCAAGCCGGGAGGCTTGCATCGACTAATCTCTGCAAGACCTCCCATCCGTTGCATCAATCAACGACTTGGAGGTTAATTTCGTGAATCGAGAAAATAAAAGAAAACTATACTCAAAAGGTTACTATCGGAACCATGCCTGCAAGGACAGCTTTACCTGCAAAGTATGCGGCCGCCCGGTCCTTCCGGAGGGCGCCGCAAGCGCGCATCGGAATCATTGCCCGAACTGTCTTTCAAGCCTTCATGTGGATCAAAAACCGGGTGACCGTGCCTCCGATTGCGGCGGCATCATGGAGCCCATCGGTGTGTGGGTCAGAAAGAATGGAGAGTGGGCAATCATCCATCGCTGCCAGCGGTGCGGACATTTAAGTTCAAACCGGGTCGCTGCGGACGACAACCCGATGAAACTGATGTCCATCGCGCTGAAGCCATTGAGCGAACCGCCCTTCCCCCTGGAGCGCATCGAAGAATTGACCGCCCTCATGGGCGGCGAAGGCTGCCTGCGCTAAAATCAGCAAGGCATGCTCAGCCTAAGTCTATCGAAAATATCAAAGGCCACGCCCGTTATCGGACCGTGGCCTTTGAAGTATGGCTGAAGTGAATAGCTCGAAGCCATACGAATCAATTTTCTTCAAAAATAAACACATCCTCGATCTGTTTGTCAAAGTGTTTGGCAATTCGGTAGGCCAATCGTATCGAAGGGTCCCAGTGCCCCTTTTCAATGGCGCACATGGTTTGCCTTGTGACCCCAAGCGCCGCCGCAAGATCGTATTGTTTCACTCTAAGGCTCTTGCGAATTTCAGAAAGTCTGTTTCTCATGTTCAATCCCCCTCTTCGTGGCTGATCTGGTGCATAAATAGTATGTTCATCTGCTTCTCAAAGGGTTTCCTTAATTATGGGTCCTATGCTTTGCCAATCTTTCTGCACTTTGTTGTTTCATGAAAAGCATCCCGGCTGCTGAAACACCGCTTGTCCCCCATGGCCTCAGAAAATAATAAAAAAAGCAGGCATAAAACTTAGCCTGCTTTTTTATCTTGGTTCATAAGATATTTCTGTGATGCGACACATATTCTCTTATCCAAAATTACAAAATATCAGCCCTAGTTTTATTTTGAGACAGGATGGTGCAAATGAACTGTCTTTTTTGTTTTTTGCAGTATAACATCCTTTGGATTTCGGTGTCAAGCGCGAATGGCAAGCCAAAGGCCTGCGACTGGCTGTTGTTTATTTCTGTTGTTTTGCAAGGTTTTTTAGGTCATAATAAGGATAGCCTCTGAACGTTTTGCGATTCCGAGCGGTTCTGCAATAGGATCCTAACTCGTTTTAAAAGGAGGTTTGGTTTATGATTCTCGGTATTGGTTTAATCCTTCTTTCGCTTATCGGTTTGATTTTTGGAGTCGTTCAGAGCCAAAATACCTATACAATCTTGTCCGTCATTGTACTGATTCTCATCGCAATCCTATACCTGGTCTATTCATACCTTTACGCTTTAACGCCATATTGATCTGAAGACAGACGTTGTACGAATCCATAATAGCGGCATACCTTTAAGAAAACAACGAATATGCAGAAGCCGCCCGTCAGGAATGGTCCTGACGGGCGGCTTCGCTTTATCTTTGGATTACATCATTCCCATTCCGGGCATTCCGCCGGGCATGCCGCCGGGTCCGGCTGCGCCGGCAGGCTCGGGTTTGTCGGCCACCAGGCATTCCGTGGTCAGCAGCATGGCCGCGATGGAAGCCGCGTTCTGCAGCGCAGAGCGAGTCACCTTGGCGGGGTCCACGATGCCGGCAGCGATCATGTCTTCATAACGGTCCAGCAACGCATTGTAACCGATGCCGTTTTTGGAGGCTCTGACCTTCTCCACCACCACGGAGCCTTCGGCACCTGCATTGAAGGCGATCTGCTTCACAGGTTCTTCCAGGGCTTTCCGGATGATCGAGATGCCGGTGTCCTCGTCGGAGTTGTTGCCTTTGACGTTGTCCAGGGCAGACTGGGCATCCAGAAGGGCCGTGCCGCCGCCGGCGACAATGCCTTCTTCAACGCCGGCGCGGGTTGCGGCTAAAGCGTCTTCGATGCGGTGTTTCTTTTCTTTCAGTTCGGTTTCGGTGGCTGCGCCGACTTTGATCACAGCAACACCGCCGGCCAGCTTGGCCAACCGTTCCTGATATTTTTCCTTTTCGAATTCGGAAAGGGTTTCTTCCATGAGGTTTTTGATCTGGCTGATCCGGGCGTCGATAGCGGCTCTTTCGCCTTTGCCTTCCACGATGGTGGTGTTTTCTTTACCGACACGGATCTTGGACGCCTGTCCCAGCATATCCAGGGTGGCGTTTTCCAGCTTGGTGCCCATTTCTTCGCTGATCACGGAACCGCCGGTCAGGATGGCAATGTCCTCCAGCTGAGCTTTGCGGCGATCGCCGAAGCCAGGGGCTTTCACAGCAACGCAGGTGAAGGTGCCTCTCAGTTTGTTGAGGACCAGGGTCGCCAGGGCTTCGCCTTCGATATCGTCAGCAACCAGCAGCAAGGGTTTGCCGACCTTGACAACCTGCTCCAGAATGGGCAGGATTTCCTGGATGTTGGCGATTTTTTTATCGGTCAGCAGAACCAGCGCATCGTCCAGGCTGGCTTCCATTTTGTCTCTATCGGTGGCCATGTAGGCGGAAATGTAGCCGCGGTCAAACTGCATGCCTTCGACCACTTCCAGCAGGGTTTCCATGGTCTGGGATTCCTCCACGGTGATGACGCCGTCGTTGCCGACTTTTTCCATGGCTTCCGCGATCAGTTCGCCGATCTTGGGGTCTGCGGCAGAGATGGAAGCGATCTGGCAGATGGCTTCTTTGGATTCAACAGGTTTCGCCTGTTTGCGCAGTTCTTCTACGGTGATCTCCACGGCCTTTTCGATGCCCTTTTTCAGAATCATCGGGTTTGCGCCGGCAGCCACGTTTTTCAGGCCTTCACGGATGATGGCCTGGGCCAGCAGGGTGGCGGTGGTGGTGCCGTCGCCGGCCACGTCATTGGTTTTGGTGGCGACTTCTTTGACCAGCTGGGCGCCCATGTTTTCGAAAGCGTCTTCCAGGTCGATGTCGCGGGCGATGGTCACGCCGTCATTGGTGATGGTGGGGGAGCCGAATTTGGCATCTAAGACCACGTTGCGGCCTTTAGGCCCTAAAGTGACTTTCACGGCGTCAGCCAGGGTGTTGACGCCTTTTTCCAAAGATTTTCGGGCTTGTTCTCCGAACTGGATTTGTTTGACCATGTTCTATCATTCCTTCCAATCAATTCTTAGTCTTTGGGTTTCGCCCGGGGATCTGCTCAGAACTTACAGGATCGCGTGGACGTCCCGTTCCATCAGGATGAGCAGTTCCTGGTCGTCGATTTTGATTTCAGTACCGGCATATTTGGAATAGAGGACTTTATCGCCGACTTTGACTTCCATGGGGATGCGGGTTCCGTTGTCCAGCATCTTGCCGCTGCCCACCGCCAGGACTTCGCCCTGCTGGGGTTTTTCTTTGGCAGTGTCAGGCAGAACAATGCCGCCGGCTGTTTTCTGTTCGGCAACGATCGGTTTTACCAAAAGTCTTTCGCCAAGGGGTTTGATGTTCATATGATATGGACCTCCTTCAAAATATCCTTTTTTAAGGTTTTATTAGCACTCGATGCTGTCGAGTGCTAAACTGCTCTTTTATCATAGTCAATGAGGGAGCGTAAATCAATGGCCGCAATCAGCTGTTTTTAAGATTTATCTCGTTACAGCTTCTTTTTCCTTTGTCTTTCATCTGTTTTCTCCATTTGGTGAAATTCGAGGGTCTCTTGCACGGCAAAAAGCTTGCCAAAGCTGCAAAAAACCGGAGAGAACAAAGTCTCTCCGGCCTTCTGTTCCAGATCTATTCAGGATGATTAGGCTTTGATCTTGACGATCATTTCAACTTCGCAAGGAACGTTCAAGGGCAGTTCGTTGACGCCCACTGCGCTTCTGGCATGAACGCCTTTGTCGCCGAACAGCTGGCCCAGCAGTTCGGAAGCGCCATTGATGACTTTGGGCTGGCCGTTGAAGCCGGCAGCGCTGCTGACGAAACCAACGACTTTAACGATCTGTTCCACGTTGTCCAGGTCGCCAGCCAGGTCTTTCACGATGGCCAGACAGTTCAGACAGCAGATTTTAGCAGCTTCATAAGCATCTTCGGGAGTGCATTCAGCGCCGACATGGCCGGCATATTTCAATGCGCCGTCAACGAAGGGCACTTGACCGGAAGTATAGATGGTGTTGCCGTCTTTGACGCCGGGAACATAAGCTGCAACCGGTTTTGCGACTGCGGGGAGTTTGAGGCCCATTTCTTCGAGTTTCTTTTCGATCTGAGACATGTAAATCATCCTTTCGCCTTTAAAAATATGATATGGTTAATTTTCATCATGTTGCCGGCTGACCACAAGGATCAGCCGGCAGCGTGAATTCATATTAACATCTTAAGGTAATTGCCGTCCTTCGGATTTAGCAGAGTTTCTGAGCGTAGACGCCGGTCATGCCCAGTTTTTCAACCTTTGCATGGATAGCAGCTTTGTCAGCGGTGTACATGCCCAGTTCCTGCATCCGTTTGAAGTAAACGGAGCCGGAGAAGGTGTATTTGAATTTGATGCCTTCTTCGGTTCTCATCTGCTTGCCGACATAGTCGATGGCATCGCCGATGGCCAGTTCGGTGGGCAGTTCCAGCAGTTCTTTTCCGGCTGCGAAGGCGACGGCATTGCGGCCAGCCAGGGTGCCGGTGACGATGGCTTCGGTGTGTCCAACCAGCAGGCCGGCTTTTTCGCCGCCGCAGAACAGGTTGTCAACGCCTTCAACTTTGAGGAAGTTGTCTCTGTAGGACACTGCCATGTAACGCATGGAGTTGCCTTTGCCGCCGGCATAGGGATCTTCGAAACGAGCGTTTTCGAAGCCGGGAACCTGACGGAGCTGATCCAGTTTGTAGTAGGGGGTCATCAATTTGGCATGGCCGGTATCCAGAAGAATGATGTTTTCTTCGAATTCAGGCAGGGCGTACTGCTGGCAGGCTTTCTTGGCCAGGACGCCGGATTTGCGCAGTTCCACAGGGATGGGGATCACAGCAACGCCTTTTTCGTTCAGTTCTTTCTGAATATCTTCAGCCAGGGAATCTTTGTGCAGTTTGCAGGAGCCGGACATGGCGCCGAAGGAACCGTCGCCTTTCTTGCCCATGAATTCAGCAGCACCGGCTTTGCCGGCCAAGCTGACGCGGGGCCCGTAAGAGGGGCAGCGCAGGACGCACATAGCGCAGCCATTGCCGTACTTGGCGCAGTTGCCCTGGGGACCTGCCGTACCGGTTGCGTCAACGAAAACGTCGGCTTCGAAGGTTCTGCCGTCTTCAACTTTCACGGCAACGATTTTCTTGCCATCCATGACCACATCGCTGAAGCGGGCTTCGCAGAGGTATTCCACACCGGCAGCTTCCAGTTTTCTGCGGACAGCGGGTTCAATCTTCGCCACATCGTATAAGGTGGCATGTTTGTGACCGGGGAATTCGAAGTCTTTGTGACGAGCAGTTTCATCGCAAGCGTCAAACAATTCAGGCGCTCCCATGGCAATCGACTCTTCGGTTGCAACCATACGGCCATTGTTCCGCATGATGCCGCCAACCAGACCGGTGCCCAGAAGCATGTCGGTTCTCTCCAGCAAAGTTACCTTAGCGCCGGCTTTCGCTGCAGAAATCGCAGCGCCGGTACCGGCCCAACCTCCACCAACAACAACAACTTTAACCATAACCTACCCCGTCCTTTCAAAAATAAAAAAATATGTATTCAATAGAAACCCTTTAAGCCTTTTTAACGATGCGAACTTTGTCACCAAGCTCCAGGCCCAATTCTGCGCCGGGAACTCTCTCCTCCACTTTAATGACAACATTCAGATGGTTCGGCATATGAGTTTCATCGAATCCAGCAATACGGCCTACTGCTTTGTCACCGATGGTGATCTCATCATCGACGGCAACCACCGTAGCTTTGTCGACTTCGAAGAATCCCCAGTAAGCGATGCGGTTGACCTCTGCGCCGGGCGCAGCTTCCTGTTCATCGGTCGCGATCAGTTCATGGATATCTCCCACAAGGAATGCTCTGGAGCGGGGCACCATCAGCTGAAGCTTTCTGCCTTCGAATTTGCCGTCCAGAACGACACACAATTCGCCTTCGCAATCCTTCTTTTTAAAATATGGATCTTTTTTAAACATACCGGATTTGTAAGGATCAACCACTGCCATGTCCTTCTCCCCCTTTTCCCCTCATCAATGATGAGTAGGTCTGATGATATGGAACCCTTGTTTTTTCACGAAACCCCTCTGTCGGATTTCGCATGCAAAATTATTGTAGCCTTTTTTCCTTGAAAATGCAAGACAGAACCTCAATATACAGAATTTGCATGCCCCTATCCACACTATCCACAAGGTTATCCACATATAAAATGCCTATTCTTGTGGATATTAATTGCCTTATCCACAGAATACCTGTATGCAAATTCGTTCTATTATGCAGGCCAACTGCAAAACCCGCATCCGGAATCTTCCGTTTGTTCCATGGTTTTCCAGACAATTCGTTTGCACTTTGTATTTTTAAAAAAACACACGTCGTTTACATTTCCTCCAGTCCAAGGGAAGGATGGGCATTCAAGTCCCATCCGGAACGGTGTCCCTGTCTCAAACGATGATATCCTGCCGCTGCGATCATAGCGGCATTGTCGGTGCATAAGGCTGGAGACGGATAATACAGCGTGTACCCTGCCTCCCGGCAGCGGCGGCCCAGAGACTCCTGAAGTCCTTTATTGGCCGATACCCCGCCGGCCATCAGGATACGGGTGACCTTGAAGGCTTCGGCCGCGGCCATGGTCTTTTCCGTCAGCACCTCCACCACACAGCTTTGGAAGGATGCCGCCATATCCTTGGAGTCAATGGTCTCGCCCCGCATGGCGGCCTGATTGATCAAATTCAGAACCGCCGTCTTCAGGCCGCTGAAGCTGAATTCCCAAGGATGATCCTTGAGCCAGGCTCTGGGCAGATCAAAGGCCTTCGGATCACCCTGGGCAGCCAGCTGTTCAATGACCGGCCCGCCCGGATACCCTAATTTCATCGCCCGGGCCACTTTATCAAAAGCCTCCCCTGCCGCGTCATCCCGGGTCTGCCCCAAAAGACGGTAGCAGCCGTAGTCTTCCAGCAGCATCAGCGCAGTGTGTCCGCCGGAGACGATCAGCCCAAGGGCAGGGAACTCAATAGGCCCATGGGCAAGCCAGTTGGCATAGATATGGCCCTCCATATGATTGATCCCCAGCAGCGGAATCCCGAGGCCATAGGCCAAGGCTTTCGCCGTACTGACCCCGACCAGCAAGGCGCCCACCAATCCCGGTCCTTTGGCCACGACGATCCCGTCGAGATCCTGCAATGCGATCCCTGCTTCCCGGGCGGCTTCGTCGATCAGGAGGTTGATGGTCTCCATATGCTGGCGGGAGGCGATTTCCGGAACCACCCCGCCATATATTTTGTGGATCGGGATCTGGGACGACACCAGATTGGCTGCCAGGGTAGTCCCGTCCTTGAGGATCGCCACAGCCGTTTCATCACAGCTGCTTTCGATCCCCATCACCCATTTAAAGTTTTCGGTCATCCTGTTCTTCCTCGTCTTTCTTTCGATGCAGCCACATGATGATCGCATCTTCGCCGTTGTCTTCATAATATCCAGGCCTTCGCCCCACGCTTCGGAAGCCAGCCTTTTCATAGAGGGCGATGGCCTGCTTGTTGCTGGGCCGGACTTCCAGCGTCATATGGCTCATCCGGTTGGACCAAGCCCACTGGATCATGGCGTGGAGCAGCAGCCGGCCCAATTTCTTGCCTTGGTGGTCCGGATGGATGGCCACATTGGTAATATGGGCTTCATCAAAGATCTGCCACATCCCGCCATAGCCGATCACTTGGTCCGGCTCCTCCTCGGGGGCGAGGATGAGATAAACCGCCAAGGCGTTGTCGGACAGCTCGCTGCGAAAGGCATGCTCGGTCCATGGCGTCGGAAAGACCATTTTTTCGATTTCCGCCATCTGGGGGATGTCGGAATCGATCATCGGCCGGATCATATATTTGGTCATCTCAGATCCCCCGTATATACAGCGGTTTGATTTGGTAAAAATCCTGGCGTTGGCCCGCCTGGAAGCGCGCACGGGCCGCAAGGGCCACAAAGCTTCCCCGGGCGATCCCCAGGTAGGGTGGCAGGATCTGCGCCCGATTTCCCAGATGCTGTCGCCACGTGGCCTCGTAGACAATGGCCCCGTCGCCCATGAGGGCCACCGGCTCATTCAGCCGGTCAAGGCGCCGCGCCCAGTCCTCCGGCGAGGCCGCCTCCGCGGGGATCATCGCTTCCAAAACCGGATAAAGGCCCTCGCCTCCGTCTTTCCAGCGGTAAAGGGCGCCGTAGATTTGATTCCGGCGGGCATTCTGCATGGCGGAGACCAAGCCGGCCGTCCCGCTTTGCTGCCAGGCCATGGCTTCCAGGGTCGGGATTCCCAGGACAGGAATGCCCCGGCTCTGAGCCAGGCCCTTCGCGGTGGCCATTCCGATCCTCAGACCGGTAAATGAACCCGGGCCGGAGGAAATCCCGATGGCAGCCACATCCTCCAGTCCGCAGCGGGTTTGCTGCAGCAGCTGGTCCAGCATGGGCAGCAGCTGCTCGGAATGGGTCAGTCCGATATTCAAAGTGATTTCTCCAACGAGGCCCCGTTCATCGGCTAAAGCCACCGAAGCCACTGGGGTCGCACTCTCGATTCCTAAAATCAGCATGGCTTCCGGCTCCTTTGATTGATTTATGGATGTTCCCTTTGGCTGACGGGCAATGCGCCGAAAGCCTTTTCCAGCTCAGCCAGCAGGTCGCGGAAAGCCGCCCCTGCCGCCGTGAACCGGATCTGTCTTTCCTGGCTGCCCAGCACCGTAAAACATATTTTCAGGTATTCCTCCGGCAAATAATCCCGGATCTGGTCACTCCATTCCACCGCGGTGACGCCGGCGCCGAAGAAGTACTCTTCATATCCCAGGTTCTCCAGCTCAGCCGGAGAATCCAGCCGGTATACATCAAAATGGGCCAAGGGCACACGCCCTCTGTATTCATGGATCAGGCCAAAGGTGGGACTGGTCACCGTTTCGGTCACCTCCAGGCCTTCCGCCAATCCTTTGATGAAATGGGTCTTTCCTGCGCCCAGGTCCCCCTCTAAAGCCAGCAGCTCCCCGCCCTGCAGCAGGCAGCCCAGGGCTCTCCCCAAGGCCATGGTCTCTTCAGGGGAATGGGTCACATAGACAAGCTCCTCGATCATGCGCCTCTCCTAACCTTCCCAGACCAGCTGGCCATTGACGTAGGTTCGCCGGGTCCGGGTCCTGTAATGGAACGGATCACCGTCAAAAACGGCGAAATCCGCGTCCTTGCCCGGCTCCAGAGAGCCCAGCCTATGTTCCAGCTTCATGATCCTGGCCGGATTGATGGTGATGGTCTCCAGGGCTTTGTGCCAAGTCATTCCGTAGCGGACGGTCATGGCGGCGCATAGAGACAGGTATTGGATCGGCGTACAGCCATGGTCGGTGATCAGCGCTACCGTGACTCCGGCCTCCGCCAGGTCCACCGCAGTCTTCCAGCCAATATCTTTCATTTCCACCTTGGCCCGGTTGGCAAAGCTGGGTCCCACCACCACCGGGATGTTCTCCCTGAGCAGGATGGGAATCATTTTCCCTGCCTCCGTGCCGTGCTCCAGGACTAAATCGAGGTTAAACTCTTTGGCGATCCGGATGGCCGTGTGAAGATCATCGGCCCGATGGGCATGGGCCCTCAGCGGAATTTCCCGGTTCAGCAGGCGCACCAGCAGCTCCAGGCCCAAATCCCGTTCGACCACCTCGCCGTCCGTTTCGTCCTTCCGTTTCTTCATCTCATAATCCTGAGCTTCAGTCAGAGCCTGCCGGAGCAAGGCCGCAATGCCCATGCGGGTGCTGGGCAGTTTCTTCAGTTCGGAATAGACCCGTTTCGGGTTTTCGCCAAAGGCCGCCTTGACGCCGGCTTCCGGATCGATCACCATCTGATCCAGCTCTGTCCCGGCAGTTTTCAAAATGCTGATGGAGCCGCCGATCACATTGGCGCTGCCCGGCGCGATCATCACCGTGGTCACACCGCCGCTGAGAGCGTCCATGAAAGCCAGGTCATAGGGATTAATCCCGTCGATGGCCCTCATTTCGGGGGTCACGGCGGATTCGGCGATCTCATTCAGGTCATCGCCTTCCTGATAAATTTCTTCCTGGATGCCCACATGGGTATGGGCATCCACAAACCCGGGGGTGATCACCCAGCCGGTGCCGTCGATCCGTTGGGCATCCTCCGGGATCTCGATCCCGATGCCCAAGGCCGTGATTTTATCATCCTGCCATAAAAGCGTTCCCTTTTCAAGGGGCTCTGAGGTTACCGGATAAATCGTTGCATTGGTAATTGCGAAATTTGCCATTTTCCTGCCGCCTTTTTCGATTCGTTTTCATGGATCAGTTTTTTTCGAGCTTCCGGCAGCAGTTCCGCCGTCTCGCCGGACAATCCGCCCCGGTCGCCATATCGATGCTGAAGCGCGTCGCCTGCCGCTCCGTGCAGATACACCGCCAGTATGGCGGCAGACAGGGGATCCAGCCCCTGGGCCAGCCAGGCGGCCACTGCGCCGGCCAGGACATCTCCGCTTCCTGCCGTTGCCAGAGCGGTATTGCCCGTGGCGTTGATCCATAGTTTCCCATCCGGGTCTGCCACCAGGCTGGAGGCCCCCTTCAGGATCACAATGCTGTTGAAGGCTTTGGCCGCCTGCCGCACCGCCCCGCAGCGGTCTTTTTGAATGGCCGCGGAGGTGACGCCCAAAAGGCTGCCCAGTTCCCCGGGATGAGGTGTCAGAATACAGGCGCCTTTAGCCCGCCGGACCATGTCAGGATTCTGTTTCAAAGCCCACAGCGCCCCTGCGTCCAAAACAGCCGGCACTTCCGTGCTGCTGAGCACCTGCTCCAGGATCAGCGGCAGGTTTTCGCGGGGTTTCAAGCCGGGCCCCATCAGCAGCGCCTGCTTCTTGTCCAGCGCGGCTAGGATCACATCTGCCGCCTCCAGCGCCAATCCTTCCTCCGGGGTGGATGGCAGCGGGATCGTGAGTCCCTCGGGGAAAGCCAGGTTAAAGCCATCCGCCATCTGGTCCGGAACGCCGCTGGTCACCAGCCCGGCGCCGCCGCGCATGACGGCCCGAGCCGCCAGAAGGGCAGCCCCCATCATCCCCCGGGACCCCGCCACGGAAAGGACATGGCCGAAGGACCCCTTGTGGCTGTCGGAAGGCGCCTTGGGCAACAGGCTCCAGGCATAGGCCGAGTCCACCCATTCGGCGGGGCATTCCACCAATTCAATGGCTTCATGGGGCAGTGAGATGTCTTCAACAAAAACTTCGCCGGCATACGCGCGGCCGGGATAAATGAACAGGCCTTGCTTTCCGTAGGCCAGGGTCACTGTTTTTTTGGCACGGACGGCTTCGTTGGCCTTCTGCCCGGTATCGGCGTCGATTCCCGAAGGAATGTCGATGGACAGGACCGGTGCGCTGCCCTGATTCAAGGTTTGTACCGCCTGAAGATAGTTTCCGGCCAGCTGGCCCTTAAACCCGATGCCCAGGATACCGTCAATGGCAACAGCCGCTGTCTCAAGGCAGAGCTTCAGGGGATAGAAGCTGTTGCTGTCCCGCAACACATACCAGCGGATCCCCGCCCCCTCGATAAACCCCCAGTTCTCTTTTGCCGCCGCGGAAAACTCATGGGGATCGTTCAGTAAAAACAGCCGGACGTCCGCACCCCACTGGTGAAGATGGCGCGCAGCCGCCAGCGCGTCGCCGCCGTTGTTGCCCTTGCCCGCCAGGACCACCGCTTGGTTCCGGCGGCGGGACAGATTTTGCCACGCATGGGAAGCGACCGCACGGCCTGCGTTTTCCATCAGCAACAGTTCCGGTATATGCCTGGTCTCCATGGCCCAGCGGTCCATTTGTTTCATGTCCGCTCCGCTGACGATCTTCATGATGGGCTTCCTCCTTATGCCTGTTTGATTTTTTTATCCTTGATCAGCCGCCGCTTCGGCCGTCCGGGCCCAGGCAACCGCCGTTGCATACGCTTTGCAGTGGGATATGCTGACCTCGATCCGGCGGATCCTTTGAAGAGCCATGACCCGTTCCAGGGCAGGTCCCGGGCAGACCACCGGGCGGCCCGTGGCATCATTCAGTATCTCGATTTCATTGAAATTCAGTTGGTTCATGCCGGTGCCCAGGGCTTTCATGACCGCCTCTTTGGCGGCGAAACGCCCGGCCAGGCAATGGATGCCATCGCCGGCGGCGCGGCAGTACCGCTCTTCCTTTTCGGTCAGGATCCGCTGCCAGAACCGCGGGTGTTTTTCAGCCGCCCGGCGGATTCTGTCCACCTCGATGATATCGGTGCCCAATGCCATCCGATCACCCCTATCCCAGTTCCTGACGGATCACATCCGCCAGACGGTGAGCCAGCGTCTCAAGCTCCGGAAGCTCCGGGCCTTCCACCATAACCCGCAGCAAGGGTTCCGTGCCGGAGGGTCTCAGCAGCAGACGTCCCTGGCCCGCCAAGGCTTCTTCAATTTCCAGGCAGCCTTCCCGGATGCGGGAATTTTCCTGCCAGCCCTCTTTGGACCGGACCTGTACATTCACCAGGACCTGGGGATAACGGACCATTTGGGACGCCAGCTCCTGAAGACTTCTGCCTGTGGTTTTGACCACCGAAAGCAGATGCAGCGCCGTCAGGATCCCATCGCCGGTGGTGCCGCAGCGGGTCAGGATGATATGGCCGGACTGCTCACCGCCCAGCCAGCTATTGGTTTCCACCATTTTTTCAAAGACAAAGCGGTCGCCCACACCCGTTTCATGAACCGTAATGCCCGCTGCCTGAAAAGCTTTTTTGAGGCCCAGGTTGCTCATGACGGTCACCACCACCTGGTCATCCAGACTGCCGGTTTCCTGCATATGCAGTCCGAGGATCACCAGGATCTGGTCCCCATCCACCACCTGGCCAGCCGCATCCACCGCCAGCAGGCGGTCTGCGTCGCCGTCAAAGGCCAGGCCCAGATCGGCTTGAAATTGCAGAACGGCCTGCTGCAAACTTTCCAGATGAGTCGAGCCGCACTGGTCGTTGATATTGCAGCCATCCGGCAGATCGTGGAGACTGATGACCTGGGCACCCATTTCCCTCAGGATGCGGGGCCCCAGATCGCTGGCGGCACCATTGGCGCAATCTGCAACAACCACCAGTCCATTCAACGGGCAGGGCGCTTTTCCTTTGAGATGATGGACATAGAGATCCGCTCCATCCGGCAGCCGGCGTATCCAGCCCACCTCAGTGCCCACCGGGCGTTGATAGGTATCCAAAGGCCGGTCCATCAGGTCCTCGATGGCTGCCTCCATGGCGTCATCCAGCTTGCAGCCATCATGGCTGAAGAACTTGATGCCATTGTCCGGGGCGGGATTGTGGGAAGCGGAGATCACCGCGCCGCCGCAAGCCTCCATGGTGCGGGCCAAAAAAGAGATGGCCGGTGTAGGCATCACGCCGGCCTCATAAACATGGATTCCAGCCGAGCATAGGCCGGCGGCCAGGGCCGCCCCCAGCATTGGCCCGGAACGGCGGGAATCCATTCCAATAATCATGTGCCGGATCTTCCCCTGTGATTTCAGCAGCGTCCCTGTGGCCAAGCCCAGCCGAAAGACAAGCTCCGGCGTCAATTCCTGATTGGCGATCCCCCGGATGCCATCGGTTCCAAAATATCGGGTCAATATGATACCTCCTTTTGTCTGCGAAAAAAAAACGGTCTCGGAATGATACCGGATAAATCACTTCATACGACCTATTGGTGGACCCTTACGGCTTCAGGGCTGATGCTTACAACCGTGTAATCCGAAGGGCATTCTACCTTGACCGTATAGTCCTTGGCGCCGGCAGCCTGACCCTCCAGATCCACATAGGCTTTGACGGCGATGTCATAGCCTCCCGGCGCGGAAGCATTGGCAAAAACCCAGGGGTAAGCCTGAAGCGCCACGTCCACCTTGACAGGAAGGGTGCCGTAGCTCCGGTCTGCCGGCGCGTTGCGGACTTCCACCGGAACATCGTTGATCGTGTGGGTCGCCAGATTTTCGGTCACCGTTACGTTGATCTGCACTTCAGTGCCGTCCAGGACCCCCACACCTTCGGGGACCACCAAGGCCAGCTTCCCGTTAAAGCTTGCCGTCAGCTGGGTCAGGTCCAGGGGCGCGGTGGTCAGATACTCGATATCCTTTATCAAATCAAAGGAGCCCGTGATCCGAACGGTGGTAGGAACCACCTCCACGCCGCTGACCATCCAGTTTTCCTGGATTTCCCCGGAAAGCGCAGGCCGGACCGGCACACTTTTTGAAGACATGTTTTCTGTGACAGCCACCAGCACTTTGGCTTTGTCCTGGGAGAGGGATAACATGGCGTCCTGGACCGGATTGCCCTCCTGGTCCGCCAGCTGGATCGGCAGTTCTCCTTCAAAATTGGTTTTTAATCCGGACAAATCGATGTTTACCACGGCGTGGCTGATTTTTTCAAGGAGAAGTTTCGGCCCTGAAATCTGGATCAAAGCGGGTTCCACCACCGGCTCGAAATTGCCGAAACCGCTTTCCACCGCATTGGCTGTGGTATACTTCAGCGCAACGGTTTTGGAACCGATCTCATCCAGATACAGTTCCATGGTGCTGGGCTTGACCCAGGCGATCTCCACACCTTCCGGCAGAGAATACTGGACTTTATAAACACTTTTCCCTGCTTTGGCCTCTGCCAGATCCACCCATACCTTGATATCCCTGGAGCTGGTGTTGTTGACCAGGCTCCGGGTCCCCTTGACCCGGATATCCACCGTTTTCGGCTCGCTGCTCAGAATCAGCGCCGAAGGCTGGTTGTTGAAGGCCACATTGACTGAATAGAAGGTTCTTTCGGAGTTTGGATTCTCCAGATTATGGACGTAGAACATAAAAAATATCGCAAGAACCACCGACGACAGACGGTAGAAAAGGTTGCTTCTCAGGAAATCTTTCATCGTTTGCTCCTCCAGAAATTCAGAAGCGAGAAATTCCTCTCCTCTTTATTTTGGAAACGATTCATCAGAATCTCCCGCAGCGTGACGTCGTTGAGGTAGCGGGTCATCCTGCCTTCCTCTACCACGCTGATCACGCCGGTTTCTTCGGAAACAATAATGATGAAGGCATCCGATTGCTCCGACAAGCCCAGTCCTGCACGGTGGCGTGTTCCCAGGTTTTTGCTGATGTTCGGGTTTTCGGATAGCGGAAGAAAGCAGCCAGCTGCAATGATCCGGTTGCCCCGGATGATGGCAGCCCCGTCATGAAGGGCAGCCTTCGGGAAAAAGATATTTTCCAGAAGCTCGGAGGTGATCTCCGCATCGATACGGACGCCTGTGCTGATATAATCGTTCAGACCGGTTTCCCGCTCCAGCACCAGCAACACGCCGATTTGGTCGTTGGACATGATTTTAACGGCACGGATGATCTCCTCCACCATCTTTTCGAAATCCTCTTTGTTGATGCCATGACGGGAGAACAGTCCTCCTTGGCCTAATTGCTCCAAGCCGCGCCGAAGCTCGGGCTGAAAGACCACCGGCAAGGCCACGATCAATGCCGTCTGGATTTGTGACAAAATGAAACTGACCGTCTGCAGCTGAAACCAGTTGCTGACGAAAGCGATCACCAACAACACCAGCAAACCTTTCAGCAGCTGGACCGCCCGGGTTTCCCGGATCATCATCATCGCTTTGTAGATGAAGTAGGTAACGATGAGAAAATCGATTATGTTGACCGGTGTCAACAGTGCCTTGAGGCTCTCCAGCATGTGCACACTCCTCTATCCTTCATTGATCCGGAATCCGCAAAATGACTAAACAGAATAAATTTCGACAACGTTTGGTCCGATTCCTTTTGAGTCTGTGAAATAATCACCTTAATTTTAACAATGATATTGTGGTCCGATTGCCTTGTGATATAATGAAATGACCACGATATAGGAGGGATATTTGTTGAGGCAGTCCCTGCGTTCCGTATTCACGCTTACCTTGATCTGCTTTATGATCGGCGGACTGTTTGCGCTCTACCTGCGTTATGCGCCTTCCAGCCAGTCTCAGACCAACGCCCTGAGCCAGAGGATGGACAATTTGGTATCCACCATCAATAACCTTGAGCAGGAAATCGCCGCTTATGAAGGGATCGTCCAGACCTCCCGTGATGAGCTGGCCGGTCTGGAAAACCAGGCCCAGACCGAATGGCTCCGGAAGCTTCAGGAAGAGCTTCATGGGGCAAAGCTGCGCGCCGGCCTGACGCCGGTCACGGGCTCCGGCATTGTGATCACTTTGGATGACAATGTAGTCGGCCAGAAGGCGGATCCCAACGGCGACCCCAACGCCTACATCATCCATTACGAGGATCTGCTGGCCATCGTCAGCGAGCTGAAAACCGGCGGGGCGGAAGCGATCGCCATCAACGAGCAGCGCCTGATCACCACCAGCGAGCTTCGTTGCGTCGGCAATGTGATCCTTGTCAATACGACCCGTATCGCACCGCCCTTTGTGATCCATGCCATCGGCGACCCATCGATCCTGGCCGATATGGTGACCTACGGCCGGCTGGACCCCTTGATCACCGAAGGCTTTCCGGTATCTGTCTCGGAAGATCAGGCCTTGATCCTGCCAGCCTACAAAGGCGAGCTGCAATTTAAATATACTACGTTTTCCTGAGGAGGTCAAAATATGTGGTGGTTAGTCCCGATCCTGGCTTTGTTCCTGGGTATTCTGGCCGGACAGCACGCCGGCATCCAGGTTCCGGCTGAAATGGTCAAGTATTTGTCGATCGCAATTTTGGCCGCGCTGGACTCCGTCATGGGCGGAGTCCGTTCCCTTTTGGAAAGAACCTTCAACAGCACCATCATGCTATCCGGCTTTTTTGCCAATGCGCTGCTGGCCGCTCTGCTGGCTTATATGGGGGACCGTTTAGGCGTCGATTTGTATTATGCCGCCGTCTTCGTGTTCGGCGTCCGTCTCTTTGACAATCTATCCAAAATACGTCATTTTATCATCAACTTTTTTCGCAATCGCAAAATCCGGCGGGCCTCCGATTGGGATGGATCCCCTGCCGTGAAAGGCTCCGCCCCCTCCAGGGAGGAAATCTTATGAAAACTCACCGGAAAACCCTGGCCTTTTCCTGTGCCATGATCATCATGGGAATGCTGCTTTCCGTACAATACCAATCCACCAATACGGCGGAACGGGAGCTCTACCAGCAGCGTCCGGAAAACCTGATTGCCATGATCAGGAATCTCACCGACAAGCGTTCGAAATTGAGCTTGGAGATGGCGGACCTGTCCAACCAGCTTGCCGACCGGCGCAATGCCTTTGAAGACCAGACCCTGGTGGCCAAGTCCATCGAGCAGGAACTGTCCAAGCTGGAAATCGTCAACGGCAGCCGAGCGGTCCGCGGCCGTGGGCTGGAAGTGACCTTCCTTTCGACTTCCATGGTCCAGTACAGCGATCTGATCACGCTGGTCAACGAGCTTTGGGCTTCCGGCGCGGAAGCCGTTTCGGTCAGCGGCGTCCGGATCATCAGCAGCAGCTATATTTATTATAGGCCGGCCGATGGCGGTTTGGAAATCATCGTCAGCAACCAGCCGATAACCTGGCCTCTGAAGATCCTGGCCATCGGAGATTCCAACAATCTTGAAAAAGGCCTTACCCTGCCCGGCGGCTTTATCGACATGATGGCCTTTAATAAAATCTATCCGACCCTGCGTCAGAAGGAAGCCCTTGAATTGCCAGCCGTAAACCTTTCTCAACGGTTCGATTACCTGAAAGAGTATGTTGCCGCAGAAAATACCGCCGCCCAGACCGGAACGACGGCAGCCCAAGGTACCTGACCGGCGGCGTCGATCCATGAACAAAACAACCACGACGTAAAAGCACTCTGCAATACGGACCGCAGAGTGCTTTTCATTTGATGTTTTCGATTTGAGCCTTGACCGGAACGATGATCAGAACTCCATTTCGTCCAGACCGCGTGGGCCGCGAACCATGGGGTACACATTTTCTTCAGCAGCCACCATGCATTCCATAATTGCCATGCCGGGATGCTTCAGAAAACGGGCCAGGGCAGGTTCCACTTCCTCTGCGGTTTCCGCTCTCAGATAAAGGGCATCGTAGGCTTTGGCAATGTGCTTGAATTCGGGGTTGTCCGTGAAAGGCGTTGCCGTATGGCGGCCTCCTTCGACGTAGCAGTCCTGAAGCTGTTTCACCATGCCCAGGTAGCTGTTGTTCAGCAGCAGCACCTTGATTGGCAGCTTCTGCTCTTTGGCGGTTCCCAGCTCCGGCATTCCCATCTGGAAACTGCCATCGCCGGTGATCACCACCACCAGGTCCTTCGGACAAGCAATTTGAGCCCCAACCGCCGCAGGAATGCCATAGCCCATGGTGCCCAGTCCGCCGGAAGAGATGAATCCCCTTGGCCGGCGATGCTTCAGCCGCTGTCCGGCCCACATCTGGTGCTGACCTACGTCCGTGGTGACGATGGCTTCAGCCGGCAGCACTTCAGCCAGGGCTTCCAGCACTTCGATCTGGGTAAGGCATCTGGAAATTTTGGGGCCGGGAGGCGGCGAGGCCTTCAGATTTTTAATTTCCTCCAGCCATTCCGGATGCTGCCGCGGCTGCAATTTCTGAAGCAACTGATTCAGCACGATTTTCAAATCGCCCACCAGCGGGATATCTGCGCGGACATTTTTACCGATTTCCGCCGGATCTACATCAATATGGACGATTTTCGCCCGGGGTGCGAAGCGCTCCACATTGCATGTCATGCGTTCCACAAAACGGGTCCCCAGGGCCAGGATCAGATCACAGCTTTGAACCGCATAGTTGGGAGCTGCCAGGCCATAGGACCCCATCATGCCCAAAGCCAAAGGATGGTCCATGGGAATACTGCCCAGTCCCATAAAGGTGTTGGCCACAGGGATTTCCTGGGATTCCGCCAGCGCCTGCAGCTCCTCCCAGCAGCCGGCCAGCAAGATGCCGCCGCCGGCGATGATCAAGGGCCGCCGCGCCTCGCTCAGAAGCTGAGCCACTTGCTTGATTTGTCCCGTATGGCCGGTCAGATTGGGCTTGTAGCCCCTCAAATGGATCTTGGAAACCTCAACCGCATCGGAATAAGCCATGGCCACGTCTCTGGGAATATCCAGAAGCACCGGACCGGGACGGCCGCTTTGGGCGATATGAAAGGCCTCCTTGACCGAACGGGCAAGCTGCTTCACATCTTTAATGAGGTAGTTGTGTTTGGTGATGGGATCGGTGATGCCGGTCATGTCCACTTCCTGAAAGGCATCGGTCCCCACCATGCCGGTGGCGACCTGGCCTGTGATCGCAATGATCGGGATCGAATCCATGCTGGCGGTGGCAATGCCGGTCACCATGTTGGTGGCTCCGGGACCGGAAGTGGCCAGACAAACGCCAACCCGTCCGCTGGCGCGGGCATAACCGTTGGCTTCATGAACAGCGCCTTGCTCATGGCGAACCAGCACCATGCGTATTGAGGACTTGGCCAGCGCATCGAGCAATTCCAGATTAGCCCCTCCCGGATAGCAGAAGACGACCTCCACGTTCTCCTGTTCCAGACATTTCACGAGTATTTCTGCTCCGCTAAGCACTGTCCATCACTTCCTTTTTTCATTTATTCTTGGATTAGGCCAGATCCTTTTTCGCTTTCATCCAGGGCATCTGGGCACGCAGTTCCTTGCCGACTTTTTCGATGAGATGCTCTTCACCCTGCCGTTTCAGACTGGTGTATCTGGGACGTCCAGCCTGGTTTTCCAGAATCCATTCTTTGGCAAATTTGCCGGTCTGGATATCGGTCAGAACGTTTTTGATCTCCTTTTTCACGGCGTCGTTGATGAGACGGGGTCCGGTGATCATGTCGCCGAATTCCGCCGTGTCGCTGATCGAATAACGCATGCCGGAAATGCCGTGTTCATACATCAGGTCCACAATCAGCTTCAATTCATGGAAGCATTCAAAATAGGCCGATTCAGGTTGATAGCCCGCTTCCACCAAGGTCTCGAAGCAAGCCTTGCAAAGGGCGGTCACGCCGCCGCAGAGGATCGCCTGTTCGCCGAAAAGGTCAGTTTCCGTTTCTTCCTGGAAGGTCGTCATCAGAACGCCCGCCCGGGTGCTGCCGATGCCCTTGGCGTGAGCCAGGCCCAGCTGCAGGGCTTTGCCGCTGGCATCCTGGTAAACTGCCACCAAAGCCGGGATCCCGGTGCCTTCCTGATACAGCCGGCGAACCATGTGTCCGGGGCCTTTGGGGGCGACCATGTAAACATCCACATCCTTCGGGGGCACGACCTGGCGATAGTGGACCGAGAAGCCATGGGAGAAGACCAGGGCGTCGCCGGCTTCCAATCCGGGAGCGATCTCGTTGTTATAGACCTCGGCATGCTTTTCATCCGGCAGAAGGATCTGGATGACCTGAGCTTTTTTGGCGGCTTCTGCAACGGAATAGACTTTGAATCCATCAGCCTCGGCCTGTTTCCAGCGGGCACTGCCGGGTCTCAATCCGATCACGACGTCAAGTCCGCTGTCTTTCATATTTTGAGCCTGGGCATGGCCTTGGCTGCCATATCCGATCACAGCGACGGTCTTCCCCTTCATTAAGCTTAAATCTGCATCCTGGTCGTAAAACATTTTTGCCATAATCATTCATCCTTTCATCGTTCGCGTCATAAGTTTTATTCGTGAAGGCTCGGGGCCTGCGAAAGCCCTGAACGCTGCATCCCGTTGGTTACGGAGCTCCTGCTATTTGACCCCGCGGAGCATGGCCACTTTGCCGGTGCGGACCAGTTCCTGGATCCCGAAGGGTTTCAGGGATTCGATGATCGCCTGGATCTTCGTTTCGTCCCCGGTGGCTTCGACGATCAGGGATTTCCGGCCGATATCCACGATCCGGCAGCGGAAAATTTCGGTGATTTGCAGGATCTCCTGCCGGGTACTCTGATCGGCCGCCACCCGGATCAGGGCAAGCTGCCGATTGACGGATTCGTCATCGGGGATATCTGTGACTTTGATGACCTCGATTTGTTTGTTCAACTGCTTGCTGACCTGCTCCAGGATTTTTTCGTCGCCTTCGACCACGATGGTCATCCGGGACGTGGTTTTGTCCTCCGTCTCCCCGACAACCAGGCTCTCGATGTTGAAGCCGCGGCGTGAAAAGAGACCGGCGACCCGTGATAATACACCTGGATTATTCTCCACTAATACTGCGAATGTGTGTCTCATTCTGCCACCTCCCGATCATATCCTGGGGTTTCCCTCCCGGGGGGATCATGGGAAATACATACTCATTGGTATCGATCCAGCAGTCTGCCAGAACCGGTCCCTGGGTGCTCAGCACTTGCCGGACCTTTTCTTCCAGCTCCGCGGGCGTGGTGATCCGGAACGCCGGAACGTCATAGGCTTCCGCCAGCTTGACGAAATCCGGAAAAGCCGGAAGGTCGGAAGCGACGTAGTGGGCTTCAAAGAAGAGGCCCTGCCATTGCCGGATCATACCCAGATTCCCGTTGTTCATAATAAATATCTTGATGGGCAGCCGGTGCTCCCGGATCGTCGCCAGCTCCTGCAGCGTCATCTGGAACCCGCCGTCCCCTACAAACAGGATGACCGGTTCGCCGGGAACGCCGAAGGCGGCGCCCATAGCTGCCGGAAGCCCAAAACCCATAGCGCCCAAACCGCCGGAGGTCAGAAAGCCACGGGGCTGCCGGATGGGATAGTGCTGGGCAACGAACATCTGATGCTGCCCCACATCCGTGACCACCACCGACCTGGGGTCCGCCAGCCGCGCCACCGACCGGATCAACGCCTGAGGTTTCAGGATGTCGCCGGTGTACGCATCCGGTTGCTTGTATTGATTCTGCCATTGTTGGATGCGGCTGGACCATTCCCCGGCCGCTTCACTTCGGACCAGCTTCGGATCCTCCAGCAAAACCTTGAAAAAGTCATTGAGGTCACGGTGGACCGGAAAGTCAGTGATCACATTTTTCTGCAGTTCGGCGGCATCGGTGTCCACATGGATGATACACGCCTTGTCCAGGAAATTCCGCCGGTTCCCGGTGACCCGATCGCTGAAACGGGTGCCCAGGCAAAGCAGCACATCGCAATGGCTCAGGGCCAGATTGGCGGCGGCCAGCCCATGCATGCCGACCATTCCCAAGGCCAGCGGCTGATCCTCGGGATAAGCGCCCTTGCCCATCAGGGTGGTAACCACCGGAATGCCGGTACGTTGCACCAGCTCGGCCAGTGCGTCCCAGGCGCCGGCGGAAATCACGCCGCCGCCAGCCAGGATCAAGGGCCTCTTGGCATGGCTGAGGCGCTCAACGATTTGCGGCATCATTTTTTCAGTGTTGTCTTCCCGGGCCACCTTCCGGGTGATCAGATGGCTATGGATCGCAGCCATATCCTCCTGTTCCAGAAACAGATCTTTCGGCACGTCGATCAGCACGGGGCCGGGACGGCCTTTGGTGGCAACCTGCCAGGCTTCGTCCAGAACACCCGGCAGCTGCTTCAGATCCTGGATCAGATAGCTGTGCTTCGTGATCGGCGTTGTGATCCCGGTAATATCCGCCTCCTGAAAGGAGTCTTTGCCGATATCTTGAAGCTTGACCTGCCCGGTAATGGCAATCAGCGGAATAGAATCCAGGTAGGCATCGGCGATTCCCGTCACCAGATTGGTGGCGCCGGGGCCGGATGTGGCGATGCATACACCGGGTCGGCCGGTCACGCGGGCATAGCCGCAAGCCGCATGGGCGGCCGCCTGCTCGTGGCGGACCAGAATATGCTTCAGATTGGATCGCCCCAGATAATGATAAAAATTCAGGATCTGGCCGCCCGGATAGCCGAAGACAACCTCAACACCCTTTTTTTCCAAAAATTCGATAATGTATTCTGCACCATTTTTCATGTAATTACCTCAATTGAGACTTATTTCAGCCCCGTGTTCAGGGTTTTCGCAGGACCGCTCCCAGGTTGGCGGAGGTCACCATGGACGCATAACGGGCCAGATATCCGCCGAAACCCCGGTCGGGTGCGCCCTTCCATGCTTTCCGTCGTTGCTGGATCACTTCCCCGGATACAAGAAGTTCCAGTTTGCGCTCCGGAATATCGATCAGGATCCGGTCCCCTTCCTCGATGAGTCCGATCAGGCCTCCGGCAGCGGCTTCAGGGGAAACGTGGCCGATGGCGGCGCCCCGGGTGGCCCCGGAGAAGCGGCCGTCCGTGATCAGACCGACTGAGCTTCCCAGACCCTGCCCCACCAAGGCAGCCGTCGGCGTCAGCATTTCCTGCATCCCTGGGCCTCCCTTGGGTCCCTCATACCGGATCACCACCACATCGCCGGCTTTGATTTTTTCAGCCATGATGGCGGCGGTGGCTTCCTGCTCGCTGTTGAAAACCCGGGCGGTCCCTTCATAGTGCATCATTTCCGGAGCCACGGCGCCCTGCTTGACCACCGCGCCATCGGGTGCCAGATTGCCTTTGAGGATCGCAATGCCGCCTTCTTTGCGGTAAGGCGCATCGATCGGGTGGATGACCTGGCCGTCGGCACCCTGGAAGCCGTCGAGGATCTCTGCCAGGCATCCGGCCCCCACAGACCGGACAGAGCCGTCGATCAGACCGGCTTTGGACAGTTCCTTCATTACCGCCATGATCCCGCCCTGCCGGCCCACATCTTCAATGAAGACGGAGCTGGCGGGATTCAGGATGCACAGCTGCGGCGTCGTGTGGCTGATTTCGTCGATCATATCCAATTTTAACTCAATGCCCGCTTCATGGGCGATGGCGGGAAGATGCAGGACCGTATTGGTCGAGCAGCCCAGCGCCATCTCGGTGCGAAGGGCATTGCGGAAGGAAGCAAGGGTCAGGATATCCCGGGGTCTCCGGTTCTCGGCTAAAAGCTCCATGATCCGTTCACCAGCCATTTTGGCCAGGCGTCTGCGGGCGGCGCCGTTGGCCGGGATCGTGCCGTTGCCAGGCAAACCGAGACCCAGCGCTTCCGTCAGGCAGTTCATGGAATTGGCTGTGTACATCCCGGAACAGGAACCGCAGCCAGGACAGGCATTTTCTTCAAAATCCAGAAGCTCTTCCTCGGTCAGATGGCCTGCGCTATGCTTTCCGACCGCTTCAAAAACCTCGCTGAGACCGACCCTGCGTCCGTCCGAAAGGACGCCGGGCGCCATCGGTCCGCCGCTGACCATAATGGTGGGGATATTCAGCCGGCAAGCCGCCATCAGCATGCCGGGAACAATTTTATCGCAGTTGGTGACCATCACCAGCGCATCCATCGGCTGCGCCTGGATCATGACCTCAATGGAATCCGCGATCAGCTCGCGGCTGGCCAGGGAATACTTCATGCCGCTGTGGTTCATGGCGATGCCATCGCAAACGCCGATGGTATGGAATTCAAAAGGCACACCGCCGGCGTTGCGGATCCCGGCTTTGACCGCTTCACCGATTTCACCAAGATGCTGGTGCCCCGGTATATAATCGTTTTTCGAGTTGACAACACCGATAAACGGCCGTTTCATTTCCGCTTTTGTGATTCCCAGGGCCGAGAGCAGGGCACGGTGAGGTGCTCTGGACGGGCCTTGCTTGATGATTTCACTGCCCATGGTCTTCCCTCCTAAGTCATGTTGATCTTCTGAAAGCTTGCGGTTTCAGTTCATCTTCAGCCATTGATATTAACTTATCATAAACTTTTTTTATGCACTGTGTCAACCATTCAGTGTATACAGGCCTGTATACTTATATAAAGGAAAGAACCGGGTCTGGACAGGCCCTAAGGCCGGATCATGGATTGGACCAAGCTGCGGGTCAGGATCAATCTCCGGTCCATGACCTTCCACAGCTCCTCATGGGGCGGGTTCAGAACCCCATGTCCCAGGGTCATGATCACACCTTCATTTTTTGCCATGGTGATTGCAGGAAGAAAGTCACTGTCGCCGGTAAAAAGCGTGGCATGGGTAATGCGCTGCTTGGCGGCCATCAGGACCAGATCGATGCCGAGAAGGATATCGACCCTCTTCTGGATGAACACGGGTTCACTGCCTTCTTTATAACCTCTGAATTCCAGTTTGCCCAGCCGCACATCAAACTGCGGCAGATTGGCGATCCGGTTGAAAAACGCCTGCTTCTTCACATACCGGCCACGCTGCTCTTCCGTCGGCGGATTGCTCTGGTATGGAAGGCAATGGTAATAATAGGACCTGAATAAGGGAACCCCCAAGGTCATCCAATGGGCAAATTTTTCATAATCGATCCTTGGGGAGCTGAATTCTTCCTGCAATACTTTATCCAGATACGCCCCATCAATAAATATCGCCACTCTTTCTGACATATTTTACCACCTCCTCGGCTAATCATAGTCCCAACGCAAAGAATTGTCAATATTTCCTTTTATTTCTATAATATTCCATTTATTTTGCCAAGTCCGGCATCTTATGCTATAATTTTTTTGCTTATCGAGAAGGAGCGTGTTTATGTCTATCTGCAAAAACGATCCGGTCAGGTTCATCCTGGCCTCGGTCCTGGTTCTTTTGCTGCTCAGCGCCATGCCTGCAGCTATGCCGGGGCTCACCGGAACCAGCGGTCTGCGCTTTGTGATCAATGACAGCAGTCTCATGGCTGTTCCGGCCGAGCTGCAAAACGGCTGCAGCATGGTCCCGGTCCAGCATTTTTCCCAGGTCACAGGCGCTGCCTATGCCCAACTCCCCTCAAACACGGTTTCCCTTACCAAAGGGAATATGACCTTGAACCTGACACCGGGCTCCCTTGACCTTGTTTCAACGGACGGCAGCCAAACCATGCCGGCTTCCCCTTACATCAAGGATGGTTTAACCTACGTTCCGCTGCGCTGTCTCTGTGAGAAACTGGGGATCGCGGTCCAGTGGAACGCCGAAACCCGTGTCATTTCCCTGACCTCGGAGGATTCCCGGGACGGAATGTCGGCAAAAGCGCTTCTGTCCAAGGCTTCGGCGGCAGACGCCAGCCGGGCAGCTTGTAAAGTCACCTCCCGCAGTCATTCCAGCATTTTTCAATCGGACGGCGCCATTCTATCCGATCTCACCATCGACGCTCAGGAATGGATCCGTCAGCACCCCTACGCGGTGTATTTGGATCAGCAAACCAGAGACAATCAGACCGGGCTGGCAACCCGGCATCAATTTATAGTGACCGATAAGCATATTTTCTCAAAAACCGGCGAGTCTTCATGGCTTGCATCCGCCTCAGGCGTCAACGGTCTCATGGCGCATCGGGATGAAATCGCCGCCAAGTCGCCTGAAGATCCATCGGCCCTTTCCGAAGCCCGTCCGGTCTGTCTCTTCGGAGATGACGCAATCTATGAGGGGAAACCCTGCTATGTGATCAAGCAGTATGATTCCCCGGCTGTATTTCAGCAGAATCTGCAAGCTTTTCTGCCTTTGCTGGGCGACACAGCCGCCGGCGAGGATGCCCAAACCCTGATTCGCGGCATGACGTTCCAGTCCTTCCGGACGATCTACATTGAGAAAGGCACTTACCATCAGGCCGGCAGTGTGATCTTCGAGGAAATTGCGATCCATGCCCCCAGCCAGGACACCCCCTACGCACGCTTCCATATTGAAAGCAGCCATCACTATTCAGATGCCGGCTTCTACGCACCGGAAGGCGTGCCCGGATTATAGCAAGAACTATTCCATTTCAGGTACACCCTGATGATTGATTTAAGGAGTTGAATTCATGAAAAACCTCATCCTCGCTGCCCTGCTGACCTTTTCACCGGTCACCGGCATGCAGGACTCTTTGGCAACCGCGGCAGCAACCGCCGTCAGTATGGACGCTGCGCAACAGGACCTCTTCGCTGAAGCGCACGAAATCGAAGCGGCCATCAAAGCTCAGGCTCAAGCGCCCGCCCTCTCGGAACCCTTTGAGGTGGTCATAACCTTTTATGTTCCTTCCCGCCGAAACGGCAGCTTGACGGCTTCCGGTGTCTATGCGACCGAAGGCACCATCGCCGCCGACGCCTCCGTTCCTTTCGAAACCCAATACTATATCCCGGGGCTCACTTATGTGAAGTCGGATGGTATATTCACCGTACAGGATCGGGGAAGCGCGGTCTACGGAAACGTCGTCGATGTGTTCCTGCCGGTCGCGAACCCCACCGATCCGGCCACCAAAGCAGCCCTTCAGGTCGGCCGGTTTAAGACCATCGCCTATCGTGTGCTGACCGGGGAAGAGGCCGCCCTGCAGCGGGCAAATCAAAAAGCGGTGGCCGGTCTCACCGAGGAAGCCCTGTCCACAGCATGGCATCAAGGGGCGTCCATCGCCCGGGACAGTACTTTGCCGGAACCGCTTCCTGCTCCGGATGCCCTTCCTTTGCCGATCCCCATCGATCAGAACACCGCCGCCGATCTGAATCTGACCCCTTCGCTGCAAGTCCAGCGGAGGTCAAAAAACAGCTGACCGGAACCTTATCTGGAAAACAGGCTCTGCCAAAGAGCTCTAAATGAAAAAACGCCGGGCCCCAAAGGCACCGGCGTTTTTTATTCAAGATAGGTCACTTCATAGAGAAACAGGCCCTGAGGCCCCAGGGTTTTTCCGGTTTTCCGCCGGTCTCCGAGTCCGAGCAGAGCCGGCATATCCTGCGGCCGCCGTTTCCCGATGCCGACCTCCAGCAACGTTCCGGCGATGATCCGGACCATATTCCATAGAAATCCGTTTCCCTGGATCTTCAGGGTCACCAGACAGGGCTCCTCGGGATGGTCGGCTTCAACAACGCATTCATAGATTTCCCGGATAAAGTTCTCTTTGGGCGTCGCTGCGGCGCAAAAGCTCCGGAAATCATGGCTGCCTTTTAAGTAGGAAGCGGCCTGGTTCATGGCCTCCACGTCGATGGCGTAAGGGACATGGCAGGCAAAGCGCCGGTAAAAAGGGCTCATCACGCGCCCGCAATAGAATTGATAATGATAGGTCTTGTTTTTTGCGCCAAAGCGGGCATGAAATCCCGGAGGCACCGCCTTGCCCTCCCGGATGGCAATGCTGTCCGGAAGATAAGGCAGCAGCGCCATAGGGTAACGGTCCGGCGGGATCGTGCTGGCTGTGTAAAAATTGACCACTTGCCCCCAGGCATGGACGCCGGCATCGGTTCGTCCGGAGCCACAGATCTGCACCGGCGCCCCAGTCAGCTTCTCCAGGGCATTCTCCAGGGTTTCCTGGATCGTCGGCAGACCGCTCCCTCTTTGGGATTGGAACCCGAAAAAGTCCGTCCCGTCATAGGCGATCGTGAGACAAATATTTTTTTCGGCGGATTGATGCATCATTTCCATCGTTTCTCCTCGGCCGGCCTGGATTGCCGGATCATATCCAGCGGATCCAGAACCGGTCGGCAAGGCAGAATAGCATGAACGCCGTCATTGTCAGGATGGCGGCGGCATCCCGGCCTTGCATCTTCAGCTGCCGCATTCTGGTTCTGCCTTCCCCGCCGCGATAACAGCGTGCCTCCATGGCCATCGCCAGCTCGTCGGCTCTGCGGAAGGCGCTGAGAAAAAGCGGGATCAGCAGGGGGATCAGGTTCTTCGCGCGGGTCATCAGATTGCCGGTCTCAAAATCAGCACCCCGGGCAATCTGCGCCTTCATGATTTTTTCAGTTTCTTCGATCAGCGTCGGAATGAAGCGCAGCGCAATCGTCATCATCATGGCCAATTCGTGGGCCATAGGGATGAAACAAACCTTCATCAGGCGCTCCAGCCCGTCGGTCAGGATGATCGGCGTGGTGGTCAGGGTCAGCAGGGCTGTGATATTGATCAGCAGCACCAGCCGGAAGGCCATAAAAAAGCCCTTGATGACGCCGGCATCCGTGATCTTGAAAATTTTCCATTGCCAGAGGATATTGCCTTCCGGCGTCATGAAAAAATGCAGTCCCATGGTAAACACCAGGATGACCCACAAGGGCTTCACCCCTTTGAGCAAGACCTTCAGCGGCACGCCGGAACAGGCAATGATCAGTCCGGAAAGGACCAGGACATAGGCATAGTCCCAGATTTCCTGGATGATGAAGACGCTGACCATGTAGAGGATCAGGCCCAGGATCTTGGCCCTGGGATCCAGCCGGTGGAGCAGGGACGCACCCGGATAGAATTGTCCGATGGTTATGTCTTTAAGCATTGGCCAGCACCCGTTCAATTTCTTCTTTTGCTTCTTCCACGGTCAGAACATCGGCCCGGACCGGCAAGCCCCGCTCCTTCAGCCGCATCATCAGCTTCATGACGCTGGGAATATCCAGGCCGAGCTCCTGAAGCTCCCTGGCTTTGCCAAAAACCAGCCGGACCGAATCATCGAAAACGATGCTGCCCTGGTTGATAACGATCAGGCGGTCCACCAGCCGAGCCACATCATCCATGCTATGGCTGACCAGAACCACCGCCAGCCCTTTTTCATTGAGCCGTTTGATCTGGAGAAGGATCTCGTCCCTTGCCTTGGGATCCAGCCCTGCGGTTGGCTCGTCCAGGATCAGGTATTTGGGCTGCATGGCCAGGACGCCTGCAATGGCGACACGGCGCTTTTCTCCGCCGGAGAGGCCGAAGGGGGAAAGGTCTTTGAAACGTTTATGATCCAGGTCCACCATTTTCATCGCCCAGCGGACTTTTTTATCGATTTCCTCTTCAGAAAGGCCCATGGCTCTGGGTCCGTAGCCGATGTCCAGGGCCACGGTTTCCTCAAAAAGCTGATGCTCCGGATATTGAAAGACCAGGCCGACTTTTTGCCGGACGGTCTTCAGCGCCTTGCTTTTCGGCTGAAGCTCGATGTCATCCACCGTCACTGCGCCGGAGGTGGGCATGAGCAAGCCGTTGAAATGCTGGATCAAGGTGGATTTGCCGGAGCCGGTGTGACCGATCAGCCCCACAAATTCCCCGCTGCGGATCTTCAGCGAAACATCTTTGACCGCGGCGGCTTCATAGGGTGTGCCCGGCTGATAAATATAGGATACGTTGTCCAGGACTATCGGCATAAGGCCACCGCCATTTCTTCCACGGTCAGGATGCTTTCCGGCAGCGGAAGGCCGTCGCTGCGAAGCTGCTGGGCCAGATCCACCATGGCCGGGACATCCAGCCTCAGAGCGCGCAGCTGGTCTGCTTTTTTAAAAATGGACTGGGGTGTGCCCTCCATAACCAGTTGGCCTTCCTCCATGACAACCACACGGTCCGCGGTCACCGCCTCTTCCATGATATGGGTGATATGGACCACGGTGATGCCTTCCTCCCGGTTCAGCTTTCGGACGGCATCCATGACCTCCCTCCGGCCTCTGGGATCCAGCATGGCCGTGGGTTCGTCCAGCACCAGCACCTTGGGATGCATGGCCATGACTCCCGCGATAGCAACCCTTTGTTTTTGGCCTCCGGAGAGCAGATGGACGGCACGGTCTCTATACGCCTCCATGCCGACGCTTCTTAAGGCCTCATCCACCCTCTGCAGGATCTCCCGGGGCTCGACACCCAGGTTTTCGGGCCCGAAGGCCGTATCCTCCTCCACGGAGGTGGCGACCAATTGATTGTCGGGATTTTGGAATACCATGCCCACATGCTGTCGGATGTGCCAGAAAACCTCCGGATTCCGGGTATCCATGCCATCCACCAGCACTTCCCCCTCCGTGGGCAGCAGCAACCCGTTCAGGTGTTTGGCCAAGGTGGATTTCCCGGAGCCATTATGCCCCAGGATCGCCAGAAATTCTCCGTCCTCTATGGTCAGGCTGACCCCTTTCAGCGCCTCCTGCGGGGTTTCATCCCCGGTCTGGTACCGATGCACCAGCTTGCGTACTTCAATCAACGATGATGCCTCCTGTCTCTCGCCCGCCCTGTCAGGGCAGGCTTCCCATGACAGTTTTCCTTGTTCTAACCGTATTATTTTATCATGTTCGTCCGCAGATGTCATTCCTATTCATATTTTGTGCCATCGCAAAGGGTTTTAGTCCACTATCATGTTTATTTTTCTGTGCAATCAAAGCCCTTTACATCCCGTCGTTTTGCATATATAGTATATCTATAAGTTCCGAGCACTACATATTGTGGCTGTTTTGCGATTCTCGGACAATGACAGGAGGCTTGCGATCCATGCTCAAACAAATCATCAAACGTGACCGTACTCCGGTTCCCTTCAAGAAAGAAAAGATCGTTCTGGCGATTTTCAAGGCAGCGACCGCCGTTGGCGGCGACGACTTTACCACTTCCGAAAAGCTCGGCGACGAGGTCGTTCGCCTCGCAGACCAGCTTTATCCCGAGGGCGTGGCGGATGTGGAAGGCATTCAGGACATCGTTGAAAAGGTCCTGATCGAAGCAGGCCATGCCAAAACGGCCAAAGCCTTCATCCTTTATCGCGAAAAACGCCGTTCGGCCAGAGAATCCAATGCTCTGGTGGGCGCGACCATCCATATGTTCACCGAATACCTGGATGACCAGGACTGGATGATCAACGAAAACGCCAATACCCAGAAATCCATCAACGGTCTGAACAACTATGTCCGCGAGGCCTTCACCAAAAACTACTGGCTTCACGAAATCTATTCCGAGGATATCCGGAATGCCCATCTTTCCGGAGACCTCCACATCCATGACCTGGGATTCTTTGGCCCCTACTGTGCCGGCTGGGATCTGCGACAGGTGCTGATGAACGGCTTCGGCGGCGTGCCCGGCAAGGTGGAGTCCAAGCCGGCGAAGCATTTGCGGTCCTTTTTAGGTCAGATCGTCAATTCCACCTTCACGACCCAGGGCGAAAGCGCCGGCGCCCAGGCATGGTCCTCCTTTGACACGTATTGCGCTCCTTTCATCCGCTACGATCGTATGGATTATCACGCGGTGCGACAGGCGCTCCAGGAATTTATTTTCAACCTCAATGTACCCACCCGGGTCGGTTTCCAGTGCCCCTTCTCCAACCTGACCTTTGATCTGGTTCCGCCTTCAACCCTTAGGGACCAAGCCGTCATCGTCGGCGGTAAATTGATGCCGGAAACCTACGGCGAATTCCAAGCGGAAATGGATCTCCTGAACCAGGCCTTCTGTGATGTCATGATGGAAGGGGATTCCAAAGGCCGGGTCTTTACCTTCCCGATTCCCACCATCAACATCACCAAAGATTTCGACTGGGACAGCCCTGTTGCCGATAAATTCATGGAAATCACCTGCAAATACGGGATCCCCTATTTCTCCAACTATGTAAACTCTGACCTTTCCCCCGAGGACGCCCTGTCCATGTGCTGCCGGCTGCGTCTCAACACCTCCGAGCTGCGCAAGCGGGGCGGCGGTCTCTTCGGCTCCAATCCGCTGACCGGATCCATCGGTGTGGTCACCGTCAATCTGCCGCGTCTGGCGCATGTCTCCAAGTCCGAGTCCGAATTCCGGACCCGGCTCTGGCAGCAGATCCAACTGGCCAAAAACAGCCTGGAGACCAAACGAAAAGTCATCGAAAAACAAACAGCCAAAGGGCTCTATCCCTATTCCGCCAATTATCTGAGAGATGTGCAGCAGAAAACCGGCTCATTCTGGTATAACCACTTCAACACCATCGGCCTGATCGGGATGAGCGAGGCTTGCCAAAACCTGCTGGGCCGGGATCAGGACCTGACCACCGCCGAAGGCCAGGCTTTTGCGATCCGGACGCTGAATTACATGCGGGATACCATCGTAGAAATCCAGGATGAAACCGGGCATTATTACAACCTGGAAGCAACCCCTGCGGAGGGCACCAGCTACCGGCTGGCAAAATTGGACAAGGAACGTTACCCTGCCATCATCACCGCCGGTGAAAGCATTCCCTACTATACAAATTCTTCACAGCTCCCCGTGGGATATACCGATGATATTTTCGAGACCCTGGACCTGCAGGACGAGCTGCAGTCTCTCTATACCGGCGGAACCGTTCTTCATCTCTATTTAGGGGAAGAGATCAAGGACCGGCAGGCCGCCAAGCGTTTGCTCCAGAAGGCCTTCAACCAATATAAACTTCCTTACCTCTCCCTGACCCCCTCCTTCTCCGTCTGCAATGACCATGGCTACATTGCCGGTGAGCATTACACCTGTCCCCACTGCGGAAAAAATGCGGAGGTCTGGAGCCGGGTCGTCGGTTATCTGCGCCCGGTGCAGAATTTCAACAAGGGTAAAAAAGAAGAATATGCCCACCGCAAGAAATATGTGATCAAGGAAGAAGTGTTGGTATGAAAATCGCCGGCCTGGTCAAAAGCTCCCTGGTGGATTACCCTGGCCTTGTGGCCTGTGTACTCTTCGTTCCGGGCTGCAATTATGACTGTTTTTACTGCCATAACCGTGATTTATTAGAAAACGCGCCCGCCCTTTTAGACCTGGACACCCTCGATGCCTTTTTGCAGAAAAGGCAAGGGGTTCTGGACGGCGTTGTGGTTACCGGCGGCGAACCCACCTTGCAGCCGGACCTGGTGCCGTTTCTGCAGCACCTTAAAACTTATGGCTATCGGGTCAAGCTGGACACCAACGGTTCCACCCCGATGATCCTGCAGCAGGTGCTGGATTCAGGCTTGTGCGATTATGTCGCCGTGGATTACAAGGCGCCGGCTTCACGCTATCGGGAAATCTGCGGCATGAAGGCCGATCCGGCGGCCGTTTTGGAAACGATCGAACGGCTCCGAGATTCCGGCGTCGCGTTTGAAGTCCGGACCACCGTGATCCCCCAGCTAACCCGGCAGGATCTGCTGCAGATGGCGCAGGAGCTTCCTGTGCTTCCCCGCTACGTCTTGAATCGATACCGTCCGCCAGAGACTTATCACCCGTGGGACCAGGAAAAAGTCAACGTGCCCCCTTACACTGCCGAAGAAATCCATACCTTAGCCGGTTGGCTTCAGAAAAATCAGCCCAACATCCTGGGCTGATTTTTTTCTGGGCTGCCCAAAAAAACAGGGAAATCCACAGCCAGCACATGTCGTGTCTGGCCTTGGATTTCCCTGCTTCATTGTAGCTCTGTTTTGAAACCTGGCGCCTTTCGAATCGGTTAGGTCAGCTCGATGTACACCATCATCGCTGCGTCGCCCTTGCGGGGACCGATTTTGATGATGCGCGTGTAACCGCCGTTCCGGTCAGCGTATTTGGGCGCGATTTTGTCAAACAGATCCTTGACCACCGTTTCGTCCATCATGTAGGACAGCGCTAAACGGCGGGCTGCCAGATCTCCCTGCTTGCCCAAGGTAATCATTTTTTCCGCAATGCAGCGAAGTTCTTTCGCCTTTTGCTCCGTGGTTTCAATTCGTCCGCAGCGGATCAGAGCCGTCGTGAGATGTCTCAGCAGCGCTCTGCGCTGGCCGCTGTTTCGGTTTAATTTTCTCTGTACCACAGTTTTACCCCCTATTCGTCGAACTTCCTGAGAGATAATCCCAGGGAGCTAAGCTTTTCATCTACTTCTTCCAGGGATTTTTTGCCCAGGTTTCGAACCTTCATCATATCGTCTTCCGTCTTCATCACCAGTTCGCCCACGGTATTGATACTGGCACGTTTCAGGCAATTGTATGAGCGGACCGACAGATCCAGTTCTTCGATGCTCATGTCCAGGATCTTATCCTTTTCTTCTTCTTCCTTGATGACCATGATTTCAACATCGCCCACTTTTTCAGTGAGTCCGACGAAGATCTTCAGGTAGTCATGAAGGATTTTTGCGGAAAGACTGACGGCTTCGTCCGGAGAGATCGATCCATCCGTCCAAACCTCCAGCGTCAGCCGGTCATAATTGGTGCCCTGGGCATCCCAGGCCGCGGTGACCGTGTAGTTGACTTTGGTGACCGGGGAAAAGATCGAGTCGACGGGAATCACGCCGATCACATGATCATCTTTTTTGTTTTTCTCACCAGAACGGTAGCCACGCCCGCGTTCAACGCTCATTTCCATGACCAGATGGGCGTCGCTTTCCAGCGTTGCGATCAGCAGATCCGGATTCAGGATTTCCACCTGGCTGTTGGGCATGATGTCGCCGGCCGTGATCCTGCCGGGGCCGTTGACATCCAACCGCAAGGTATGGGGCTCATCATCATAAATCTTCATGGACAAGGCCTTGAGATTCAGGATGATGTCCGTCACATCTTCAACCACACCGGGAATCGTGGAGAACTCATGGAGTACTCCGTCAACCTTTACAGATGTAACCGCTGCTCCCGGCAAGGAAGATAATAGAATCCGCCGCAGAGAATTCCCCAGGGTAATGCCGTAGCCTTTTTCCAATGGCTCAACCACAAATCGGGCGTAGGTTTTATCCGGGTTCATCTCTACGCACTCGATCCTGGGCTTTTCAATTTCTATCATCGGTTACCTCCTCTGAGTTTATCTGGAATACAATTCGACAATCAGATGCTCCTGAACCGGGAGATCGATGCTGTCACGGGTCGGCATGGTGACCACGCGGCCGGTCATGGCTTCAGCATCGGCTTCCAGCCATGCGGGCACCGTTTTCGTTGCAGCCAGTTCTTTCAGTGCTTTGAATTTGGGAGAGTCCTTGCTTTTATCCTTGACACCGATGACATCTCCCGGCTTGACCAGAATGGAAGGAATATTCGCTTTATGCCCATTCAAATTAAAATGGTTGTGGCGAACCAACTGTCTGGCTTCGGAACGGGAGTTGGCAAATCCAAGACGGAATACCACGTTGTCCATACGGCGTTCCAGCATCACGAGGAAGTTCTCGCCAACGACCCCTTTTTGGCGTTCGGCCTTGTTGAAGGTCAGTTTGAACTGTTTCTCCATCATGCCGTAAATCCGGCGGGTTTTTTGTTTTTCACGGAGCTGCATGCCGTATTCAGTCACCTTTTTACGGCTTTGCCCATGCTGTCCGGGGGTGGCTCTGCCTTTTTCGATGGCGCATTTCTGCGTGTAGCAGCGGTCACCTTTCAGGAACAGCTTAACCCCTTCACGACGGCAGAGCCGGCAGACGGGTCCTGTATATCTTGCCATATCTATTCTCCTCCTTAGACTCTTCTGCGCTTGGGCGGCCGGCAGCCATTGTGGGGAATGGGGGTGACGTCTCGAATGACGCTGACTTCCAAACCGGTTGCCTGCAGAGAACGGATTGCAGCTTCACGACCGCCGCCCGGTCCCTTGACAAAGCATTCCACTTCGCGCATGCCATGTTCCATGGCGGCTTTGGCAGCTTTTTCAGCAGCCATCTGGGCAGCGTAAGGGGTGCTTTTTCTGGATCCCTTGAAGCCCATGCCACCGGAGCTGGCCCAGGAAATCGCATTCCCGGTGGTATCTGTGATGGTAATGATCGTGTTGTTAAACGTGGACTGGATATGTGCCACGCCACGGTCTATGTTTTTCCGTTCCCGGCGCTTAACCCGCACGGCGACGTTTCTTTTGGCCATTGATCTGTTTTCCCCCTTTACTTCTTCTTGCCTGCAATCGTACGAGCAGGACCTTTACGGGTACGGGCATTGGTCTTGGTTCTCTGTCCGCGGACAGGGAGACCTTTTCTGTGCCGCAGGCCGCGATAGCAGCCGATTTCCATCAGCCGTTTGATGTTCAAGGAAATCTCACGGCGAAGGTCGCCCTCAACCTTGACATCTTTGCCGATGGCTTCGCGGAGCTTGGCGACTTCGTCTTCCGTCAGATCTCTGACCCGGGTTTCCGGACTTACGCCAGTCGCGGCCAAAATGTTCTGAGCAGTCGTTCTTCCGATGCCGAAAATGTAAGTCAACCCGATTACCACCCGTTTGTCACGGGGCAAGTCGACGCCTGCAATTCTAGCCATGGGTATACCTCCTATTTCTTAGTTTCAAACTAACCTTGACGCTGTTTATGCTTGGGATTTTCGCAAATCACCCGCACGCAGCCTTTACGTTTGATAATCTTGCATTTTTCACAAATGCATTTGACGGACGGTCTGACTTTCATGTGAATAACCTCCTCTGACGCCAGTCTACTTAAAACGGTATGTAATACGTCCCCGGCTCAGGTCATAGGGGGATAACTCCACTGTGACGCGGTCTCCCGGCAAAATACGGATAAAATTCATCCGTATCTTCCCAGAAACGTGAGCCAGTACCTTGTGGCCATTGGCTAATTCGACTTTGAACATGGCATTGGGCAACGGCTCAATGACTGTTCCTTCTACTTCGATCACATCCTGTTTGGACATGGAGCGTGTACCTCCTTAACATAACCCTCACCGAGCGCTTCGGCAGCGAATGATTTGCATACCGTCACCAGGTTGTCAGTATCTATTATGATCATCTACCAAATCTAACCTATCTTAAACGGGTCTCGACATCCCGCCTGCTTTGCCTTGGCCATTCCACCCCGTCCGGTTTTTTCCGGATCAGCCAGCCGCCAGATGACGTCTCCAGTAGCGGTTAGAGCGTCATCCGAGGTGAACCGGCAAGGCTTGCAGAGGATCCCTGCCCGGGCAGCCCAGGTTGCTTGCGCGTCCTGTCCGGCAGCCCGCCTGCGCGGCGTTTATCCCTTATTTCTTGAGTGCGGCCAGAATATCTTCAGTCACCTTTTCCATCGGCTGATTGCCGTTCACGTTGATCACCAGGCCTTTTGCCTGATAGTAATCAAGCAGGGGCAGGGTCTGCGTGTTGTAGACTTCCAGCCGTTTGCGGACCGTTTCTTCCTTGTCGTCGTCTCTCTGATAGAGTTCGCCGCCGCAGACATCGCACCGGCCTTCGACTTTCGAAGGGCTGAAGGTCACATGGTAAGGTTTCCCGCAATTCCGGCACATCCGACGGCCGGTGATACGGCCGATCAGCGCTTCGGAATCCACGTCGATATTCAGAGCTACATCCAGTTGTGTGCCCAGCTTTGTCAAAATGTCATCCAACGCTTCAGCCTGGAAGACCGTCCGGGGAAAGCCATCCAGCAAAAATCCGTTGACACAATCGGCTTCGGCAAGCCGTTCCCGGACGATCCCGATGGTGACTTCATCCGGTACCAGCTGCCCGCTGTCCATATATCGCTTGGCTTCGACTCCAAGGGGTGTCTGCTCCTTCACGGCTTTCCGGAACATATCCCCCGTGGAAATGTGAGGAATCCCCAGCTTTTCGGCCAAGATAACCGCCTGAGTGCCTTTACCGGCACCCGGGGGTCCCATAAGCAAGGTCTTCATTGAAATGCCACCTTTCTACTTTTTAAGGAAGCCCTGATAATTGCGCATCATGAGCTGGGATTCCATTTGTTTCATGGTATCCAGCGCCACACCGACAACGATCAGAAGACTGGTGCTGCCCAAATACAGGGACAGACTGGTCAGCTTCATCAGCAGGGTCGGGACAACCGCGATGCACGCCAGGAAAATTGCCCCGGCCAAGGTGATCCTTGAAGAGATCTTTGCCAGATAGTCTGAGGTCGGCCGTCCGGGACGAAGTCCGGGAATGAATCCGCCGTACTTTTTCATATTATCGGCAATGTCGATCACGTTGAGGGTGATCGCAGAATAGAAGAAGGTGAAGAATATGATCAGCAGCGCATACACCATTTGATACCAGACATTGTTGAAATCAAAGATGTTGGACACGGCGACCGCGACGGAGCTGTTGGGGAACCAGGACGCAATTGTTCCCGGGAACATCAGCAGCGTCATAGCAAAAATGATGGGGATGACGCCGGCCTGGTTGACCTTCAAAGGTATATGGGTGCTTTGGCCGCCATAGACCTTCCGTCCAACCACACGCTTGGCGTATTGTACGGGAACCCGGCGCTGGCCTTCGTTCAGCATCACCACGGCGGCCACCATGATCACGGCCATGACAGCAATCAGCAGCACCACAAGAATGTTGGTGGTGCCGGCCTTGAGACTGGCGTAGATCGTGTAGAGTCCGCTGGGAAGCCGGGAGACGATGCCGGCGAAGATCAGGATCGAAATACCATTGCCGATGCCCTTGTCATTGATCAGCTCACCCAGCCACATCAGGAAGGCGGTGCCCGCCGTCAGGGACAAGGCAATCAGCAGGATGGAGATCCAGCCGGGAGTCAGTAAAGCATTCTGCAAGCCGATGGAAATACCGATGGCCTGGATGAACGCCAGAATGACTGTGAAGTAACGGGTGTAGGAAGCGATTTTTTTGCGTCCATCGGGATCCTTGCTCAGTTTCTCCAGCGATGGGATCACCACGGCCAGAAGCTGCAAAATGATCGAAGCATTGACATAAGGGGTAATACTCATTGCGAAAACTGAGAAATTCTTGAAGGCACCCCCGGAAATCACATCAAAAAAGCCCAGAAGCTGACCACTGTTGACAAGATTCTCGATCACATCACGGTTGATGCCCGGTACCGGGACATGGACGCCGATCCGGAAAACGAACAGCATTGCCAAGGTGAATACAATTTTTTTACGCAGCTCAGGAACCTTGAATGCGTTTTTCAAGACCTCGATCAAACTAAATCACCTCAATTGAGCCGCCAGCGGCCGTGATTTTTTCTTCTGCAGTTTTAGAAAAACCTTGGACCTTTACGTTCAGCGCCTTGGTCAGTTCTCCTTTTCCAAGGATTCTGATGCCGTCTTGAACGTTTTTCAGGAGGCCGCATTCGATGAGGGTTTCCGGGGTAACCAGAGCGCCTGCGTCAAAACGGTCTTCCAACTGGCCTACATTGAGGATTGCATATTCTTTTTTGAAGATATTGGTGAAGCCTCTCTTGGGCAGACGACGCTGCAGAGGAGTCTGGCCACCTTCAAAGTAAGGACCTTTTCCACCGCCGGAACGGGCTTTCTGTCCTTTATGACCTTTACCGGATGTCTTGCCTAAGCCAGACCCGATACCACGGCCAAGCCGTTTGACAGATTGCCGTGACCCAGGCGCCGGCTTTAATTCAGAAAGTTTCATAGCCTATTGCACCTCCTTGATTATTTAACTTCTTCCACGGCAACCAGATGCTGCACCCGGCGCACTTTGCCCAGGATGTCCGGTGTCGTCGCTTGGATGGCACTGGAATGCAGCTTGCCCAAACCTAAGGATTTGACGGTTTCTCTGACGCGCTTGTCGTAAGAGATCACACTTTTTTCCAGGGTAATTTTGATCTTACCCACATTTTCATTCGCCATGTTTTTCCTCCTAGCCCAACAGTTCTTCCACGGAAAGCCCACGGAGTTTGGCTACGTCTTCGGCTCTCATCAAACTCTTGAGACCGGTCAGTGTGGCCTGAACCATATTATTTGCGTTATTGGAACCTAAGGATTTTGTCAGGATGTCACGAATGCCGGCCAATTCCATGACCGCGCGGACGGGACCCCCGGCAATGACACCGGTACCGGGTGCGGCGGGTTTCATGAAAACGGCGCCGGCACCGAATACGCCTTTGGTTTCGTGGGGAATACTGGTTCCTTTCATGGGAACTGTAATCAGGTTCTTCTTGGCATCTTCGATGCCTTTGCGGATTGCTTCGGGAACCTCCGTGGCTTTGCCTAAGCCGGCACCCACGCGGCCCTTGCCGTCGCCAACCACGACCAGCGCGCTGAAGCTGAAGCGGCGTCCGCCTTTGACGACTTTAGCAACACGGTTGATATAGACAACGCGTTCGGTAAATTCACTATTGGTTTCTTCCATTCTTGCCATTCCCTGTTTTTCCCTCCTTTACGGTGTTTTAGAACTTGAGTCCCGCTTCGCGGGCTCCATCTGCGACTGCTTTGATGCGTCCGTGATAGACGTTTCCGCCCCGGTCGAAAACCACCTCGGTGATTCCTTTTTCAAGGGCTTTTTTTGCAATTTCAGCGCCCACCTTGGCGGCAGCGTCGATGTTGCAGGCTGATTCGAACGTTCCCTTCAGAGGGGCTTCCAGGGTGGAAGCGGAGACCAAAGTAATGCCCTTCGAATCGTCGATGATCTGTGCATACATATGTTTCAAACTGCGGTAGACCGCTAAACGGGGTCTATCGGCAGCACCTATGATATGCTTGCGGATCCGCAAATGCTTTTTGATACGGATGGCTTTGCGGTTTGCTTGTGTAATCACAGTACATTTCACTCCTTTACGCTTGGAACAGTCTTTGCCGTCCCTGAGTGGAACGGGAGGTTTGGTTCACGCTGCAGGCGGCATCGCCGTTCGCAAACAGCCTCCCCGGCCAGATGCCCACCTTATTTCTTTTTGCCGGTCTTGCCAGCTTTGAGCTTGATGACTTCGTCCGAATAACGGATGCCTTTGCCCTTATAGGGTTCAGGCTGCCGGATCTTGCGGATGTCGGCGGCCAGCTGGCCGACCATTTGTTTATCGGCGCCTTTGACCACGATCTTTGTGGGTGCGGGGCATTCGATGGTCAATCCAACGGCGGGCTCCACCTCAACCGGATGGGAATAGCCGATGGCCAGGACCAGTTTGGTGCCTTGCATCTGAGCACGATAGCCGACGCCCACCATATCCAGGGTCTTTTCGAAGCCGTTGGTAACGCCCACGACCATATTTTGGATCAGCGCTCGGGTCAAGCCGTGGAAAGCACGATGCTGCTTGTCGTCGCTGGGGCGGGTCACGACAATGTGGCCATCTTCATGAACGACGTTCATGTCGCTGCTGAAATCGCGTTCCAGCGTGCCCTTGGGGCCTTTGACAACAATATGGTTGCCTTCGATTTTTACGTCAACTCCTGCGGGCACAGGAATAGGCAGTTTCCCAATTCTAGACATACTATACCTCCCGCCTACCAGACGTAGCAGAGAACTTCTCCGCCCAGTCCGCTTTTTCTAGCTTGTTTATCCGTCATAACACCTTGCGAGGTGGAGATGATGGCGATTCCCAGTCCGCCCAGGATCTTGGGAATTTCATCTTTCTTGGCATAAACCCGAAGTCCGGGCCGGCTGATGCGTTTCAAGCCGGTGATCACCTTTTGCTTGTTGGCACCGTATTTGAGGTATACGCGAAGAATACCTTGCTTGCCGTCTTCGATATATTCGAAGTCCTTGATCATGCCTTCCTGTTTAAGGATTTCTGCCAAAGTCTTTTTGAGTTTTGAAGCAGGAATTTCAACCTTTTCGTGATGCACGGAATTGGCATTACGTATGCGTGTTAAAAAATCCGCAATTGGATCCGTCATAACCATGTTTCAAAAGTACCCCCTTCCAATAATGCTTTTGCTTACCAGCTGGCCTTGGTGACACCAGGAATTTGGCCTTCGTATGCCAGCTCACGGAAACAGATACGGCAGATACCGAATTTCCGCATATAAGCATGGGGACGACCGCAGATCTTGCAGCGGTTATAGGCCCGCACCTGAAACTTAGGTGCACGTTGTTGTTTACAAATCAGGGATGTTTTGGCCACGATGTTCCCTCCTTAACTTAACGATCCGTAAAAGGCATGCCCATCAGAGTGAGCAGCGCTTTGGCTTCTTCGTCGGATTTGGCTGTTGTAACAAAGACAATGTCCATACCACGAAGCTTATCAATTTTGTCGTATTCGATTTCCGGGAACATCAGCTGTTCCTTGATACCCAAAGTATAGTTGCCGCGTCCGTCAAAAGCTTTGCCGGATACGCCGCGGAAGTCGCGGACACGAGGCAGGGCCACGTTGAACAGCTTGTCGGTAAACTCATACATCCGGGTGGATCTGAGTGTCACCTTAACCCCTATGGGCATCCCGGCGCGCACTTTGAATGCGGCCACGGATTTCTTAGCCTTCGTGATGATGGGCTTTTGGCCGGTGATCATGGTTAAGTCTGCCACGGCACCATCCATTGCCTTCGGATTCTGAGTCGCTTCCCCCATGCCGATATTGACGACAACTTTAACCAGCTTGGGAATTTCCATCACGTTTTTATAGTTGAATTTCTGCTGCATCGCAGGAACAACTTCATTTAAGTATTTGTCCTTCAAACGAACCACCAGATATGACCTCCCTTCCGGTCAATTATTTATCAAATTCTTCGCCGCATTTTGCGCAAACGCGGATTTTTGTACCATCGGTCTGAATCTTCTTGCTGACCCGAACGGGCGCTTTGCACTTGCTGCAGTAGAGCATCACGTTGGAGCTTGCAATATATGCTTCTTTCTCAACGATACCACCTTGAGGTCTGGCCTGAGTCGGCTTCGTATGCTTTTTGATCATATTGACGCCTTCCACGATGACCCGGCCTTTGGCAGCATCAACGTTCAGGATCTTGCCTTTTTTCTTGGCAGCCGCATCTTTGCCGCTGATAACCTGGACCATATCACCCTTTTTGACATGGATTTTCATCTATTTCACCTCCGGACGTTTGTATCAGGCTCTTCTTACAGCACTTCCGGTGCTAAAGAAAGGATTTTTGTAAAGTCGTGTTCACGCAGTTCGCGGGCAACGGGTCCAAAAATACGTGTGCCTCTGGGGCTCTTGTCATCTTTAATGATCACCGCTGCGTTTTCGTCGAAACGGATGTAGGATCCGTCGGCACGTCGAACCGCGCTTTTCGTTCTGACCACAACAGCCTTAACAACATCGCCCTTTTTAACGGTTCCGCCGGGAGAAGCTTCTTTCACGGACGCCATGATCACATCTCCGATGGCGGCATAACGACGGTAGGAACCGCCCACAGCCCGGATGCACAGCAACTCTTTAGCGCCGGTGTTATCCGCGACTCTTAATCTGGTTTCTTGTTGAATCATCGAGGAGACCTCCTTTCAGAGATGTTATGCTTGGACGCCGGGGGCTTTTTGGATGATCTCCGCCACGGCCCAACGTTTTTCTTTGCTTAGGGGACGGCTTTCTTCTATCATGACTTTGTCGCCAACGCCGCATTCGTTCTTTTCGTCATGCGCTTTATACTTTTTCGTGACTTTGATGGTTTTGCCATAAGTGCCGTGTTTCGTGGCGGTGGCAACAGATACGACAATCGTTTTGTCCATCTTGTCACTGACAACGATGCCCGTCATCGTCTTGCGATTGCTCTTTTCCAAGACAATTTCCTCCTTTATATATTACAGATGCTATTTGCCTTGCAGTTCCTTTTCCCGGAGAATGGTTTTGGTCCGGGCAATGTTTTTACGGACTTCCCGAAGACGCATGGGATTTTCCAATTGTCCGGTGGCAAGCTGGAACCGCAGGTTGAAAAGTTCTTCTTTTAACTCGGTCACTTTTTGATTGAGCTCACTGGGAGTCAAATCGCGATAAGTATTAGCTTTCACCTGCTTCACCACCCATTTCTGATTCATGCTTTACGAATTTTGTCTTGACAGGCAGTTTGTGCGCTGCGAGACGCATTGCTTCTCTGGCCTGTTCTTCGGCAACGCCGGAGATTTCGAACAGGACGCGGCCCGGTTTGACAACGGCGACCCAGTACTCAGGTGAACCTTTACCGCTGCCCATACGGGTTTCGGCGGGTTTCGCGGTGATCGGTTTGTCAGGGAAGATTTTGATCCACACCTGGCCGCCGCGCTTGATGTAACGGGTCATGGCGATACGGGCTGCTTCGATCTGGCGGTTGGTGATCCAGCCGGCTTCCAGAGTCTGAAGACCAAATTCGCCGTTTGTGACTTTATTGCCTCTTAAGGCTCTGCCCCGGATCACGCCGCCGCGATGAGGCCGGCGCCATTTGACTCTCTTAGGAATTAGCATCGACCGCAGCCTCCTTCCGGACTTTTGCCTCGGGAAGAATCTCCCCTTTGTAGATCCAGACTTTGACGCCGATTTTGCCGTAGGTCGTGTTGGCTTCAGCAAAACCATAATCCACATCAGCTCTCAAGGTGTGCAGGGGCACTTTGCCTTCGCTGTACCATTCGGTCCGGGCGATTTCGGCACCGCCGAGACGTCCGGCGCAAGAGATCTTCACACCCTGGGCTCCCAGACGCATGGTCCTGTTGACGGATTGCTTCATGGCGCGGCGGAAAGCGATACGCTTCACCAGCTGGGCCGCGATGCCTTCAGCCACCAATTGGGCTTCCAGTTCAGGCTTTCTGATCTCACTGATGTTGATGTTGACTTTTTTGCCGGTCATTTTTTCCAGTTCTTTGCGGAGTATTTCGATTTCCGTGCCGCCCCGGCCGATCACGATGCCCGGCTTCGCGGTGCTGATGGTGACCTTGATCCGGTTGGCGGACCGTTCGATTCCGATGGTGGAAACGCCAGCCTGGAATAGTTTATTTTTTACGTAATCACGTACTTTGACGTCTTCTAAAAGAAAGTCGGAATAATTCTTTTTATCCGCATACCAGTTGCTTTGCCAGTTGCGGATGATACCGACCCGTAATCCATTGGGATGTACTTTCTGGCCCACTCGTTATTCCCTCCTTATTTCTCGCTGACGACGATGGTGATGTGGCTGGTCCGCTTCTTAATGATGTCGGCCCGGCCCATAGCCCGGGGCATGACCCGCTTCATCACGGGACCGCCGTCCACATAGGCCTCTTTCACAAAGAGGGCGTCGCGATTCATTTCAAAATTGTGTTCTGCATTGGCAGCTGCGGACTGCAGAACTTTGCCGATGGATTCAGTCCCCTTGTGGACTGTGAATTTCAAGATGGCTTCCGCCTCTCTCAGGTCCTTGCCCCGAATCAAATCAATGACCGCGCGGGCCTTTCTGGGAGAGATACGTACATGCCGTGCGATGGCTTTGGCATCTTTAGACATATTATTTCCTCCTCTCCCTGTTATTTCGAGCCGCTGGACTTGCTGCCAGCATGACCTTTGAAAGTCCGGGTGGGAGCAAACTCACCCAGTTTGTGACCGACCATATCTTCGGTCACGTAGACGGGAATGTGCTTCCGTCCGTCATAGACTGCAATGGTGTGTCCCACCATTTGAGGGAATATGGTAGAACGGCGAGACCAGGTTTTAACGACCCGCTTCTCATTGACATCGTTCATTTGCTTGATGCGTTTGATCAGGCTTTCTTCAACATAGGGGCCCTTTTTCAGAGATCTACCCATGGAGGCGCCTCCTTTCAGTTAGCTGTTATTTCTTTTTACGTGAAGTAACAATATATTTGTTGCTGGGGTTCTTTTTCTTGCGGGTGTTGCCGCCGATGGCGGATTTGCCCCAGGGCGTAACCGGTCTCTTGCGGCCGACGGGGGAACGGCCTTCGCCGCCGCCGTGAGGATGGTCGCAGGGATTCATCACGACGCCGCGGTTGGCGGGGCGGATGTTCATCCAGCGGGAACGTCCGGCTTTACCGATGTTGATGATTTCGTTTTCAGGATTGCTGACCTGGCCGATGGTGGCTTTGCAGGTGATGTGCACCATGCGAACTTCACCGGAGGGCAGACGCAGGGATGCGTAATCCTTTTCCTTGGCCATCAGCTGGGCTGAGGAGCCGGCGGTCCGGACGATCTGGCCGCCTTTTTTAGGTTTCAGTTCGATATTGTGGACAATGGTGCCGACCGGAATGTTGGCCAAGGGCAGCGCATTGCCGATTTTGATGTCCGCCTGTTCGCCGGACACGATGCTGTCGCCGACTTTTAAGCCGATGGGTGCCAGGATGTAGCGTTTTTCGCCATCGACATAATGGAGCAGCGCGATGTAGGCGGTGCGATTCGGATCGTATTCGATGGTGGCAACCTTTGCGGGCACACCGTCCTTGTTGCGTTTGAAATCGATGAGCCGGTACATTCTCTTGTGGCCGCCGCCCTGATGGCGAACGGTGAGCTTACCTTGGTTATTGCGGCCGGCACGTTTTTTCAGAGGCTCAATCAGGGAGCGCTCGGGCTTGTCGGTTGTAATTTCGTCGAACGTGGCAACCGTCATATGCCGACGCGACGGGGTAATGGGTCTAAAGCTTTTTACAGCCATTTTACTCTTGCCTCCTTACGGTTTGTTCTGCTTATTCCTCGAACAACGGCAGCCGTTGTCCTTCCTTCAGCGTCACGATGGCTTTTTTCCATTCGGAGGTCATCCCCGAGGTCTTGCCTTGCCGCTTCAGTTTACCTGGCATATTCATGGTTTTGACATCCGTCACGTCGACTTTGAAAATCGATTCGACCGCATGCTTGATCTCGATTTTGTTGGCTGTTTTGTCAACCTTGAACGTGTATTTGTTTTCAGCCATCAAAGCGGAGGTTTTTTCGGTCACGATCGGCTTTACCAGCACATCATATGGATTACGCATCCGCCAGCACCTCCTCGATTGCACGTACTGCAGCCTGTGTCACGATCATTTTGTCATGATTCAAGACGTCGTACACATTGATGCCGTCCGCCATCATCGGCATAATGCCTTCGATGTTGCGGGCGGACCTTCTTGCGTCGATGCATTCGGTCACGACCAAGGCTTTTCTTTCAACGCCCAGATTGTTCAGGATCCGGACCATCTCTTTGGTTTTGGGGCTCTCCAGCTTCAATTCGTCCACCACGATCAGATTGCCGTTGGCCAATTTGTCGGAAAGGACGGATTTCAACGCCAGGCGGCGTTTTTTGCGGGGAATGGTGTAGGCATAGCTTCTGGCCTGGGGGCCGAAGACCACGCCGCCGTGTCTCCACAGAGGAGAACGGGTGCTGCCGGCACGGGCTCTGCCTGTGCCTTTCTGTTTGAAAGGCTTTCTGCCGCCGCCGCTGACGAGCGCGCGGTTTTTAACCCCCACGGTTCCCCGGCGCAGGCTGGCCAATTGCATGACAACCGCTTCGTGAACAACGGATTCGTTGGGTTCGATGCCGAAAACGGAATCGTTCAATTCGAATTCGCCCACTTGCTTGCCTTCTACATTATAAAGGGCAACTTTAGACATTCAACTTTCCTCCTTAGCATGCTTTCGGTCTCTCCCAAAGCTTACGCTTTGACAGAATCCCGAATCGTAATGATGCTCTTCTTCGCGCCGGGTACTGCGCCGCGAACAAGAATCAGGTTTTTCTCGGTATCGATCTTCACGACTTTGAGACCCTGCACGGTGACCTGATTGCCGCCCATGCGGCCAGGTCCTTTGCGTCCCAGGAATACACGAGCCGGACCCTTCGCACCCAACGAGCCGCTTTTGCGATGGTACTTGGAGCCATGGGCCATAGGTCCTCTGCTGTAACCGTTTCTCTTAATGGAGCCTTGGAAGCCTTTGCCTTTGGAAACCGCGGTCACATCCACCAGCTCGCCGGCTTCAAACACATCGGCTTTGATTTCCTGGCCCAGTTCATAGGCGGAAACATCGTCCAGGCGAAATTCTTTGAGATGCCGCATGGCGGCGACGCCCTGTTTGGCAAAATGCCCTTTCAAGGGTTTGTTCATATGAGATTCTTTGGCAGCCGCATAGCCAACCTGAATGGCTTCGTAGCCGTCATTATCCGCGGTCTTCTTCTGAGTGACCACGCAAGGCCCGGCCTGGATGACCGTCACAGGCACGACCCGTCCAGTTTCATCGAAAATCTGGAGCATTCCAATTTTTGTTCCTAAAATGCCTTTTTTCACTTTGACCTACCTCCTAAAGCTTGATTTCGATATCGACGCCTGCCGGCAGGTCAAGACTCATCAGGGAATCGACTGTCTTCGGCGTGGGATCGATGATGTCAATCAGACGCTTATGAGTTCTCATCTCGAACTGCTCCCGGGAATCCTTGTTGACATGGGGTGATCTCAGGATGGTGTACAGGTTCCGTTCCGTAGGAAGGGGAACCGGTCCCGCCACGCTGGCACCCGTGCGCTTGGCAGTGTCCACGATTTTCTCCGCCGATGCATCCAGGATCTTGTGATCGTAAGCTTTCAGACGGATTCTGATTTTTTGTTGTTTGGCCATAATGTTTTGTTTCCTCCTTTTCGCCCGACTTATTATTTTTCGGACATACTCTGCGGAAATTCCCCGGCTTATCACCATTTATCGCTCGTTTTATGAGCAACGCTCTCCGGCGTATCATGGCTATCCGGCAACCTTCCGCTTCCTCGCATGTAGCCATACCCTAGGATTATACCAGCAAAAGCATAACAGCGCAAGGGGTTTAGCCTTGCGCTGTAAAATATTTTCGACAAATGATTTATGGATCTTAACACCCTGTTTTTTACCGGTCTTCGAGCTTCCGGTCCAAGTCCCGAACCGGCTTATTCTGCCCTCTGATCGGGACTTATTGCCGATCATCAGACTTCAGCCGCCCGATCCGCGGTTTTTTTCTTCCGACGCTGAAAGAAAAATACGAATCCCACCAAAGCGACGCCGATCACATCCGTCAGAAAAGTCGGATCGATCAGCATGACCCCGCCGGCAATCGCCAGAATACGCAGCCAGGGCTTCAAGGGTCCCATGAGATAGCCCGCCGTACAGGCATTGATGCCGAAAAGACCCACCAGTGAAGTCACAATGATCTGGATGACCTGCATTCCGTTGGTATCCACCAGGATCAGCGCAGGATTGTAGACCATGATATAGGGAATCAGGAAGGCCGGAAGCACCAGCTTCGTTGCCGTTACCCCCGTCAAGAAGGGGTTGCTCTTTGCAATCGCCGACCCTGCATAGGCGGCCAAAGCCACAGGCGGTGTAATGTCCGCCAGGATCCCGAAGTAAAAGGCAAATAAATGGGCAGCGATCGCCGGAACCCCAAGCTTCATCACGATGGGCGCAGCGATGGTTGACGTGATCAGGTAGTTTGCGGTGGTTGGGACGCCCATTCCTAAAATCAAGGAAGTGATCATCGTAAAAAAGAGGGCGATCATCATGTTATTGCCCGCGAGACCAACAAGGCCTTCCCCAACCTTGAGGCCGAGTCCGGTCAGTGTGACCACGCCCACGATGATGCCCGCCACAGAGCAGGCACAGGCCACCCCGATGATGTTTCGGGCCCCGTTCACAAGGGCTGTGGCGATGACCGACGGGGCGATGCGGGTGCTTTTTCGAAGATAAGGCACAACTACCGTACTGATGATCCCGCCCATGGCCGCAAAGGTCGGGGTGTAATCCATCACCAGAAGTGTGATGATCACCACCAGCGGCAGCAATAAATGGCCTTTCTCCATGAACAAAGGCCCAGCCTTGGGCAATTGCTCTCTGGGCAAACCCTTGAGCCCAAGCTTTTTGGCCTCCAGATCCACCATGATCCAAATGCTCGTAAAATAAAGGAGCGCAGGCAGGATCGCCGCTTTGGCCACCTGTCCGTAGGGAACACCAACGGCTTCTGCGATCAGAAACGCAGCTGCGCCCATGATCGGCGGCATCAGCTGCCCGCCGGTGGATGCGGAGGCTTCCACCGCTCCGGCAAATTCAGGTTTATATCCCAGCGATTTCATCAGCGGAATGGTGAAGGATCCTGTAGAAACCGTATTGGAAACGGAAGATCCGGAGATGGTCCCCTGCAAGGCGCTGGTCAGGACAGCCACTTTGGCCGGCCCGCCGGCCGCCCATCCTGCCAGGGAATTGGCCACATCAATAAAAAACTGGCCGATTCCTGTTTTGTCCAAAAATGAACCGAAGAGGATAAACAGAAAGACAAAGGTTGCGCACACGCCAAGGGGCATGCCGATGATGCCCTCCGTCGTATAGAACAGGTGGGATATGATCCGCTGCACCGAGTAGCCGCGATGCATCAGGAAGCCCGGCATGCTGGCGCCGAAATAAGCATATAGGATAAAGCACGACGCGATGATGACGATCGGCCAGCCCACCACACGGCGGCAGGCTTCAATCACCAGCAGGATCCCCGCCGCGCCGATGATCAGGTCCAGGGTTGTATAAGCGCCTGAGCGGCTCATCAATCCTTCGTAGTTGATGATAAAATAAGCCGCAATGCCCGCAAAGGCCAGTCCCAGAAGCAGATCCAAAACCGGAATGGTATGCCGGTCGCCTCGGTCTGTCGCGGGATAAAGCCAGAATGCCAGCAGGATCACAAATCCCAAGTGGGTCATGCGCTGAAGCTGGGCAGGCAAGGTCCCGAAAATCGCCGTGTAAAGCTGGAAAAGTGAAAAGGAAATCAGGATCGCCGTAATCACATAATGCCAATGGCCCCGGAAAATCCGAAACGCAGATTCCCGGTCCACACTCCGCAGGATCTCGTCCTGCTGATCCTGCATATGATCAAATTCACCGAATAGATGGTCGTTCTTATTCGGCTTCTTTTTTTCTTTTGTCATGGTTGATACTTCCTTTCCCGATCACTTTCAATAGGGCGGTCCATGCAAATGCTTCGCAGCAACCGATATTTTGAAAGATTTCATTGGGATCATCTGATAGATCGGTAACACGTCGTTCCCGTAAATAATCGTATGCCCGGCTTCAGGACCGGCGCGGTACGTCCATGAGTCCTTGAATTGAAGCGGGAAATCCAGGACCAGGAAGCCGTTCTCATCCCGGAAACCGATCTGGTCAGGTACCGTGTCCAGCATCCCCGCCCCGTAATTCTCAAAATAGCCGGTCTTTAGGGACAACTGGCATTGTTCATTGTTCAACTGATATACTTCCCGGATCATGCCTTTATTGACGGAATGTCTGAAATTTACTTCAATGGTGTCGCAGGCGGCCGGTGCATCATACAGCACCGTTCCATCCTCAAGTGTGATGCGCACCCGGTGGCCTGTCACAGGATTCAGGAGCCAGAGCCCCCCCAGAAGGAGGCAAGCAAAAAAGGCGGACAAGCATCCAAGACCTGCCCGCCTTGACCGGATCTTCACAGATTACTTTAAGACGCCCTTTTCTTGATAATACTTCTCTGCGCCTGGATGGAAGGGCACAGAAACACCCTGGACGGTCTTATCAAGGGAAACTTCCTTGCCCTTGGCGTGGGCGGTTCCCAGCTCGCCGAGGTTTTCAAAGATGGCTTTCGTGATGTTGTACACGGTATCTTCGCTCAGCTCAGCGCTGCAGACCAAGGTGGCCTGAATGGCGATGGTCTTGACATCTTCCGTGGTTTTGTAAACATCCTTGGGGATGGTGGCTTCCGTGTAGAAAGGATATTTAGCCTGCAGGGCTTTCATCGGTTCGCCGTCGATGTTCAGAAGACGGACAGGGTTTTTCACAGAGAGCTCCACAATGGCCGTATTGGGAACGCCGGCTGTCACAAAGAAGGCATCCAGCTGTTTATTGCTGAAGGCATCGCCGGACTCTTTGAAAGAAAGGCGTCTGACGTCGATGTCGTCAAAGGTCAGTCCATAAGCTTCCAATACCTGCTTGGCGTTGGCTTCCACACCAGATCCGGCATCGCCCACGGACACTTTGTGTCCCTTCAGGTCCGCAACAGACTGGATCTCGCTGTCTGCAGCCACAACCAGCTGGACCACTTCGGGATACAGCGTGCCGATGGTCAGGACATTCTCGATTTTTTCGCCGTCAAAAAGCTCAACACCTTTGCTGGCATAGTCCAAAACGTCATTCTGCACAATCGCCAGTTCTGCTTCCTTGGAAGAAACCAGACGGATGTTCTCCTTGGATGCGCCGGTGGACTGAGCCGTGATGTTGATGCCGGCCGCCTTATTGATGATTTGGGCCATGGCGCCGCCAAAGGAATAGTAAGTCCCGGAGGTGCCGCCGGTTGCAAGGATATAGTTGCCGCTGTCGCCGGATGCGGCTGTTTGGGTGCCGGCGGCGGTGCTGCCGGAATTCGCGCCGCTTCCGCATCCCATTAAGAGTGTCGCTGTGAAAACAAACAAAAGCAACAAGGTGGTCAGTTTCATTTTCTTCATCGTTTCAGCCTCCCTCTTTTATAGCAGTTTCATTCTATTAAATCTTTACGATAAAATCAAGGGTATCCTTGTATACAGATATGCAATCCAATCAGACAAAGAAGACCGGCTGGGATCCAGCCGGTCTTGAAGGCTCTAGGTCGATAGAGGCGGTATTCGATTGCGTCACACCTCTGGGTACCGCGATGCCTTGTCAGGGATTACTCGATGATGTCGGAGACAACGCCTGAACCGACGGTCCGGCCGCCCTCACGGATCGCGAAGCGCAGTCCGGTTTCGATGGCGATGGGGGTGATCAGTTCGATGGTCATTTTGATGTTGTCGCCAGGCATGCACATTTCAATGCCTTCAGGCAGCGTGGCCACGCCGGTCACGTCCGTCGTCCGGAAATAGAACTGGGGACGATAGCCGGTGAAGAAGGGCGTATGGCGTCCGCCTTCTTCTTTGGTCAGCACGTACACTTCGGAATGATATTTGGTGTGAGGTTTGATGGAACCGGGTTTGGCCAGAACCATGCCTCTTTCGATTTCTTTCTTGTCCACACCGCGCAGCAGAACGCCGATGTTGTCGCCGGCCTGGGCAAAATCCAGCAGCTTGCGGAACATTTCGACGCCGGTCACCACGGATTTCCGGGTGGCTTCATGCAGACCCACCAGTTCAACTTCCTCGCCCACTTTGACAGCGCCGCGTTCCACACGACCGGTTGCCACGGTGCCGCGGCCGGTGATGGAGAACACGTCTTCAACAGGCATCAGGAAGGGTTTGTCCACAGGACGTTCCGGCGTGGGGATGTAGCTGTCCACCGCATCCATCAGTTCCATGATCTTGTCTCCCCAAGGTCCTTTGGGATCTTCCAGGGCTTTCAGTCCGGAGCCGCGGATGATGGGGATGTCGTCGCCGGGGAACTCGTAGGTGCTCAGCAGTTCGCGGATCTCCATTTCCACCAGTTCCAGCAGCTCTTCGTCGTCCACCATGTCACATTTGTTCAGCCAGACCACGATGTATTTCACGCCGACCTGACGGGCCAGCAGGATATGCTCGCGGGTCTGGGGCATGGGGCCGTCGGTGGCGCTTACCACCAGCACCGCGCCGTCCATCTGTGCGGCACCGGTGATCATGTTCTTGACATAGTCGGCATGGCCCGGGCAGTCCACGTGGGCATAGTGCCGGTTGGCGGTTTCATATTCCACGTGGGAGGTGTTGATCGTGATCCCACGGGCCTTTTCTTCCGGTGCTTTGTCGATCTGGTCGAAGGTCATTCTCTGGGACAGGCCTCTTTCTGCCAGCACCTGGGTGATCGCTGCCGTGGTGGTGGTTTTGCCGTGGTCAACGTGACCGATGGTTCCGATGTTTACATGGGGTTTGGTTCTTTCGAATTTTGCCTTTGCCATTGTTCCAATTCCTCCTTCAAAAGGTTTGTTATTTTCCTTGGCGTTTCTTGACGATTTCTTCTGCTACACTCTTGGCTGCTTCCTCGTAATGGGAGAACTGCATGACGTAAACGCCGCGTCCTTGGGTCCGGGACCGCAGATCCGTCGCATAGCCGAACATTTCACCGAGAGGTACGATCCCCCGGATCACTTTGCTGCCGCTCTGGTCTTCCATTCCTTCGATACGGCCGCGGCGGGAGCTCATATCTCCCATCACGTCGCCCATGTACTCTTCGGGAACGGTGACCTCGACGGACATGACCGGTTCAAGGATCACAGGATTGGCTTTGACCGCACCGTTTTTATAACCCATGGAGCCAGCGATCTTGAAGGCCATTTCAGAAGAGTCGACTTCATGGTAAGACCCGTCGACCAGCGTGACTTTCACGTCGATGGTGGGATATCCGGCTAAAACACCGGTTTCCATGGCTTCTTTAATGCCGTTGTCGATGGGGCTGATGTATTCCTTGGGAACCACGCCGCCAACGATTTTGTTGACAAATTCATAGCCCTTGCCCGGTTCCTGAGGTTCAAGTTCCAGGACGCAGTGGCCGTATTGGCCGCGTCCGCCGGACTGGCGGACGAATTTGCCTTCACAGCGCACCGGCTTTTTGATGGTTTCTTTGTAAGCAACCTGCGGACGGCCGACGTTGGCGTTGACCTTGAACTCGCGCAGGAGACGGTCCACGATGATATCCAGGTGCAGCTCGCCCATGCCGGAAATAATGGTCTGGCCGGTATCGACATCCGTGTGCATCCGGAAGGTGGGGTCTTCGTCGCTGAGCTTGCCCAATGCGACGCCCATTTTATCCTGGTCGGCTTTGGTCTTCGGTTCGATCGCCACGTCAATAACCGGTTCAGGGAAGACCATGGACTCCAGGACGATGGGATGGTCCTCATCGCACAGGGTATCGCCGGTGGTGGTATCCTTCAGACCCACCATAGCGGCAATATCGCCGGTGAAAACCTGGTTGATTTCTTCCCGGTGATTGGCGTGCATCATGAGGAGGCGTCCGCAGCGCTCTCTTTTGCCGGTGGTGGCATTGAAAACGGTGGTGCCGGCCTTCAAGGTGCCGGAGTAAACCCGGAAGAAGCACAATTTCCCTACAAAGGGGTCGGTCATGATCTTAAATGCCAAGGCGGAGAATGGGTCTTCATCCGAAGCGTTTCGGATTTCCGGTTCCGCCGTATCGGTCTCCATGCCCTCAATGGCCGGGATGTCCAACGGCGACGGCAGATAGTCGACAACGGCGTCGATCATCGGCTGAACGCCCTTGTTCTTAAAGGAGGAGCCGCAGACCACGGGGGTGATCGCCACGTTGATGGTGGCGGCCCGAAGGCCCTTTTTGATTTCCTCTTCGGTGATTTCTTCACCCTCGAGGAATTTCATCATAAGTTCCTCATCCTGCTCTGCCACGGCTTCGACCATCTTTTCATGGTATTCCTGGGCCAATTCTTTCATGGCCTCGGGAATGTCCGCGATTTCGATTTCCTTGCCCTGGTCATCCTTATAGATCTCGGCTTTCATGGTGACCAGATCGATGATCCCGGCAAAGTTTTCTTCAGCGCCGATGGGCAGCTGGATGGGTACCGGATTGGTTTTCAGCCGGTCTTTCATCATTTTGAGGACACGGTAGAAATCCGCGCCGATGCGGTCCATTTTATTGACATAGGCGATTCTGGGGACGCCATACTTGTCCGCCTGCCGCCAAACCGTCTCGGATTGGGGCTGCACGCCGCCGACGGCGCAGAACACCGCAACCGCGCCGTCAAGCACGCGCAAAGAGCGCTCAACTTCGACCGTGAAGTCAACGTGTCCAGGCGTGTCGATGATGTTGATGCGATGATCTTTCCAGTGACAGGTCGTCGCAGCGGAGGTGATGGTGATCCCACGTTCCTGCTCCTGAACCATCCAGTCCATAGTCGCCGCACCATCATGGACTTCTCCGATGCGGTGGGTCCGGCCGGAATAATAGAGGATGCGTTCGGTGGTCGTGGTCTTACCGGCGTCAATATGGGCCATAATGCCTATGTTTCTTGTTTTATCAAGCGGAAACTCTCGTCCCAAGGTTAAATACCCCTTTCAATCTGTCTCGTCCATTATCTGCAAGCAGCGGCCGGCAGTCTATGATGCACGGTTCGGCCGGTTCTTACCAACGATAATGAGCAAAGGCCTTGTTGGCATCGGCCATCTTGTGGGTATCCTCTTTTTTCTTGACAGCGCCGCCGGTGTTGTTGGCAGCATCCATGATTTCGCCGGCGAGGCGGTTTTCCATTTCCTTTTCACCGCGTTTGCGGGCATAGGTCACCAGCCAGCGGATACCCAGTGTTTCTCTGCGGTCAGGTCTGACTTCCACAGGCACCTGATAGTTGGCACCGCCAACCCGGCGTGCCTTGACTTCTACAGCAGGCATAATATTCTTTAATGCGTTTTCCAGAACTTCCAGCCCGTTTTTATTGGTCTTTGCCGCAACCGTGTCCAACGCTGCGTACAGTGCTTTTTCAGCAGCGCCGCGTTTGCCGTCGTACATGATTTTGTTGATCAGTTTCGTCACCAGCAAAGACTGGTAAATAGGATCCGGCAATACTTCCCGCTGAGGAGCCGCTCCTTTTCTTGACATGCGTTTCCCTCCTTAAACTCTGTGAGAACTCAGCTGCCGAACGACGCGTTCAGGCAGCATGATGAACTATTTCTTCTTTGCGGTACCCGCTTTTGGCCGCTTCGCGCCGTATTTGGAACGGCTCTGATTGCGTTTCGCAACACCGGCGGTATCCAATGCGCCGCGGATGATATGATAGCGAACACCGGGAAGGTCACGTACTCTTCCTCCGCGCACTAAAACCACGGAGTGTTCCTGCAGGTTATGACCGATACCGGGAATATAAGCCGTGACTTCGATCCCCTGTGTCAAACGGACACGGGCCACCTTACGAAGAGCAGAGTTAGGCTTCTTGGGGGTCGTGGTGTAAACGCGGGTGCATACGCCGCGTTTCTGGGGACAGCTTTTCAAAGCGGGCGCCTTGGGTTTTTTGATGATGTCCTCACGGCCCTGCTTCACCAATTGATTAATTGTTGGCATTCCAATGCCACCTCCTTCCGAAATAATAAAACAATGGGGTTACTCTTGATTGCGGCCGCCCTGAGGCGATGCCGCGGTTTCATTTTTGTCAGATGTGCGGTGCGATTGTCCGCATCGGCAAAAAGAATGGGTATGCTGCCTATTTGACAACATACTAGGGTATTGTATCACTGCCGGCCAGACCCTGTCAATATCATAACTTTCTCGAAAACAGGATTGATTTTCTCTTGCCATGAAGATCGTTACAGGGTCCGGCGGCAGCTTCCGCCGGTCTCCCGGCAGGTTTTCTATTCCAGAAATTCGTTGAGCAAATCGTCTTGTTCCTGACCCAGATACTCAGCGTTTTCCATGATGACCGACGCGCCCGCTTTGGCGTTCGCGGCGGCCTTGGCTGCAGCTGCGACCGAGGATTCCACCGTAATGTCACGATAGCGCGACATGCCGGTACCGGCCGGGATCAGCTTGCCGATAATGACGTTTTCTTTGAGACCAAGGAGCGGATCCATCTTGCCTTTGATGGCGGCTTCGGTCAGGACCCTTGTGGTTTCCTGGAAGGATGCGGCAGACAGGAAAGAATCTGTCGCCAATGAGGCTTTGGTGATCCCCAGGAGGACCGGCTTGGCAACGGCTTCTTCGCCGCCCCAGCCTCTGACTCTTTCGTTTTCTTCGTCGAACTCGAAGATATCGATCAAACCGCCGGGCAGCAACTCCGTGTCACCGGCTTCTTCGATTTTGACTTTGCGCATCATCTGGCGGACCATGACCTCAATGTGCTTGTCATTGATGTCAACGCCCTGGAACCGGTAAACGCGCTGAACTTCACGAAGGAGATAGAGCTGGACGCCCTTGATCCCTTTGACCTTGAGAAGGTCATGGGGATTGATGGAGCCTTCTGTCATTTCCTGTCCGGCTTCCACCGCCTGGCCTTCCGACACCTTGATTCGGGAAGTGTAGGGAATGGTATAGATCCCTTTCTCTCCGTCTTCCGTCGTCAATTCAATTTCGCGGCCGCGGGAACCTTTGTCGATCATGTGGACGATACCGTCCGCTTCGGCAATGATTGCCTGGCCTCTGGGCTTGCGTGCTTCAAACAGCTCTTCCACACGGGGAAGACCCTGTGTGATGTCGTCCCCGGCCACACCGCCGGTATGGAAGGTACGCATGGTCAGCTGGGTGCCCGGCTCGCCGATGGATTGGGCGGCAATGATTCCCACTGCTTCGCCGATCTCCACGCGATTGCCGGTCGCCAGATTACGACCATAACATCTCCGACACACACCGTACCGGGAGCGACAGGTCAGCACCGACCGGATGTGGACTTGCTTGATGCCTGCAGCGATCATGCTTTCGGCATCCTGCTCAAGGATCTCCTGGTTAGCCGCAACGATAACCTCACCGGTTTCGGGGTGGATCACATCCTCCATGGTGTAGCGGCCAATCAGCCGTTCGATCAAGGGTTCAATGCTTTCGCCCCCATCCTTGATTTCCTCCGCGATGATGCCGACGTTGGTGCCGCAGTCATCTTCGCGGACGATCACATCCTGGGCTACGTCCACAAGACGCCGGGTAAGATAACCGGAGTCCGCGGTGCGCAGGGCCGTATCGGCCAACCCTTTCCGGGCGCCGTGGGTGGAAATGAAGTATTCCAGCACCGAAAGGCCTTCCCGGAAATTCGACTTAATGGGCAACTCAATGGTCTTCCCTGTGGGGTCTGCCATGAGGCCACGCATGCCTGCCAACTGACGAATCTGCTGGATGTTGCCGCGGGCGCCGGAGGTTGCCATCATGTAGACAGGATTGAACTTGTCCATGCTCGCCAGCAGTGCATCCTTCACATCTTCGGTGGTCTGGTTCCAGATTTCGATGACCAGTTTATAACGTTCGTCGTCGGTGATCAAACCGCGGCGGTATTGTTGATGGGTCTGCTCGACCTGTTCGTCGGCAGCCTTCAGGATCGCTTTCTTTTCCTGGGGCACCTTGATATCCGCGACGCTGATGGTGATCCCGGCCCGGGTCGAGTAGTCGAAGCCCTGGCGCTTGATTTCGTCCAGCATTTTTGCGGTTTGGGAGGGGCCCATCACCTGAAAGCATTTGGCAACGATCTTGCCCAGCTCTTTTTTCCCGACAGTGTAGTTATAATATCCCAGCTCATCGGGGATCGCCTGATTGAAGACCAGGCGGCCGACGGTGGTATCCTTGAGCTGACCGTCCAAACGGACTTTGATGGGCTCCTGCAGGGTGACCGCCGCTTGATTGTAGGCGTACAGGGCTTCCTGTGCATCTTTAAAGATAGGCGTACGTTCACGGTCCGGGTTGGGTCGCTCGTTGGTCAGGTAGTATGAGCCCAGGACCATGTCCTGTGTCGGCGTACAGACTGGTTTGCCGTCCTTGGGGTTGAGAATGTTGTTGGCCGCCAGCATCAGCAGACGAGCCTCCGCCTGGGCTTCTGCGGACAAGGGTACGTGCACAGCCATCTGGTCGCCGTCAAAGTCCGCGTTGTAAGCGGTGCAAACCAGCGGATGAAGCTGCAGAGCGCGGCCTTCCACCAGGACCGGTTCAAACGCTTGGATCCCCAGACGATGCAGGGTCGGGGCTCGGTTCAGCAGAACCGGGTGGTCCTGGATCACATCACCGAGAACATCCCAGACCTCTTCCTTGACCCGTTCCACCATGCGCTTTGCGCTTTTGATGTTGTGGGCATAGCCTTCGCTGACCAGTTTTTTCATGACAAAAGGTTTGAAAAGCTCCAGTGCCATTTCACGGGGCAGACCGCACTGGTGCATTTTAAGCTCGGGGCCGACCACGATGACCGAACGACCGGAATAGTCGACGCGTTTGCCCAGAAGGTTTTGACGGAAACGGCCCTGCTTGCCTTTCAGCATGTCGCTGAGAGATTTCAGGGGCCGGTTGCCGGAGCCGGTCACGGGACGTCCGCGGCGGCCGTTGTCGATCAGCGCGTCCACAGCTTCTTGGAGCATCCGCTTTTCATTTCGGACAATGATATCCGGTGCGCCCAGATCCAAAAGCCGTTTCAGGCGGTTGTTCCGGTTGATGACGCGGCGGTAAAGGTCATTGAGGTCAGAGGTGGCGAAGCGGCCGCCATCCAGCTGGACCATGGGGCGCAGTTCCGGCGGGATGACCGGAACCACGTCCATGATCATCCACTCGGGCCGGTTGCCGGAGTTTTTAAAAGCTTCCACCACTTCCAGGCGGCGGATGGCTCTGACCTTGCGCTGCCCGGTGGCGTCCTTCAATTCCTGACGCAGCTCGACAGCCATCTCCTCAAGATCCATCTCGTCCAAAAGGATCTTGATGGCTTCGGCGCCCATGCCGGCGTCGAAGCGGTTGCCGTACCGGTCCTTGTACTCCCGGTACTCCGCTTCGGTCAAGAGCTGTTTCTTCATAAGCGGGGTGTCCCCCGGGTCGGTAACGATATAGGATACGAAATACAGGACCTTTTCTAACAGACGGGGCGAAATATCCAGGATCAGCCCCATCCGGCTGGGAATTCCTTTAAAGTACCAGATGTGGGAACAGGGTGCGGCCAGCTCAATGTGGCCCAGCCGTTCACGGCGAACCTTGGCTTTGGTGACCTCCACGCCGCAGCGGTCGCAGACGATGCCCTTATAGCGGACCCGTTTGTATTTGCCGCAGTGACATTCCCAGTCTTTGGTAGGGCCAAAAATCCTTTCGCAGAACAGACCGTCCCGCTCGGGCTTTAAGGTGCGGTAGTTGATGGTTTCCGGCTTTTTCACTTCTCCGCTGGACCATTCCATGATCTGTGCGGGAGAGGCTAAGCCAATTCTCATCCGGTCGAAATTATTTACATCTAACAAAGTAGCCCCACTCCTCTCTAGAATTCCTCGCCGGAATCCCCTTCGTCGGTAAAGGGAAGGATGTCCTCAGCAAACAGATCCTCTTCTTCCTCCGTGTCCTCGATCAGAGGTTCGCCGGCGCTTTCAACGCTTGCGGGTATTTCAGGAAGATTCTGATCCAGCCCGAATTCCCGGGCGGCTTCGTTGACGTCATCATCCAGTTCCTTGATTTCGATTTCTTCGTTGTTTTCTGACAGGACCTTGACATCAAGGCAAAGGCTCTGCAGTTCTTTAATGAGAACCTTGAAGGATTCGGGCACGCCGGGTTCCGGAACGTTTTCCCCCTTGACGATGGCTTCGTAGGTTTTCACACGGCCAACCACGTCGTCGGATTTGACGGTCAGGATCTCTTGGAGCGTATAAGCGGCGCCGTAAGCTTCCAGTGCCCAGACTTCCATTTCACCGAACCGCTGTCCGCCGAACTGGGCCTTGCCGCCCAAGGGCTGCTGGGTCACCAGGGAATAGGGGCCTGTGGAACGCGCATGGATCTTATCATCGACCAAGTGGGCCAGTTTCAGGATGTACATGATGCCCACTGTGATCTCATTGTCAAAGGGCTCGCCTGTACGTCCGTCGTACAGGATGGTTTTGCCGGTGATCGGCTTGCCGGCTTTTTCCAGCATCTCGTGGATGTCGGCTTCCGTCGCCCCGTCGAAGACCGGGGTGGCGAAGGTGCAGCCCAATGCCTGAGCGGCCCAGCCCAAATGGGTTTCCAGCGTCTGCCCGATGTTCATACGGGATGGCACGCCCAGAGGGTTTAAAACGATCTGGACCGGCGTGCCATCGGGCAGGAACGGCATATCTTCTTCAGGAAGGATCCTGGAGATAACACCCTTGTTGCCGTGCCGGCCGGCCATCTTGTCACCTTGGGAGATTTTTCGTTTCTGGGCAATGTAGACGCGGACCACCTGGTTGACACCGGGCGCCAGCTCATCGCCGTTTTCCCGGGTGAACACCTTGACATCCACGATTTTACCAGCTTCACCGTGGGGCACCCGCAGGGATGTGTCACGGACTTCCCGCGCCTTTTCCCCGAAAATGGCCCTCAGCAGACGCTCCTCCGCCGTCAGCTCCGTTTCGCCCTTGGGCGTTACTTTGCCGACGAGGATGTCGCCGGGGCGCACTTCGGCGCCGATACGGATGATGCCGCGGTCATCCAGGTCTTTCAGAACATCGTCCGCCACGTTGGGGATATCACGGGTGATTTCCTCGGCGCCAAGCTTGGTGTCACGGGAATCGCACTCATATTCTTCAATGTGGATCGATGTGAAAAAATCTTCCTTGACCAGCTTCTGGCTGATCAGCATCGCATCTTCGTAGTTATAGCCTTCCCAGGTCATCATGGCCACCAGGATGTTGCGGCCAAGCGCCAGCTCACCGTCCTTGGTGGAAGGGCCGTCCGCAATGATCTGTCCCTGGCTGACCCGTTCACCATGAGAAACGATGGGCTTCTGGTTGATGCAGGTGCCTTGGTTGGAACGGGAGAATTTGATTAATTTGTACCGGTCCATGCCGCCTTCGTCGGTTTTCACACGGATCTCGTCGGCAGTGACCCGCTCGATGGTCCCGTCATGTTTGGACACGATGGTCACGCCTGAGTCCTTGGCAGCTTTATGCTCTTCGCCGGTCCCCACATAAGGTGCATCCGTCCGCAGCAGAGGCACAGCCTGGCGCTGCATGTTGGCCCCCATCAGTGCGCGGTTGGCGTCGTCGTGTTCGAGGAAGGGGATCATGGCCGTCGCGATGGAAACCAGCTGTTTCGGCGACACATCCATATAATCGACCTTGTCCGGGGTGACCACCAGGATCTCACTGCCGTAACGGGCATTGACGCGGCTGGAGATGAAGCGTCCATCCGCATCCAGCTCCATGTTGGCTTGGGCGACGATGTATTCGTCTTCCTCCGAAGCGTCCAGATAGACGATTTCGTTGGTGACGCAGGCGGTTTCCTTATTCACTTTGCGGTATGGGGTTTCAATGAAACCATATTCATTGACTCTGGCATAGGTGCTCAGAGAACCGATCAAGCCGATGTTGGGACCTTCAGGGGTCTCGATGGGACACATCCGTCCATAGTGGGAATGGTGAACGTCGCGGACCTCGAATCCGGCCCGTTCGCGGGAGAGGCCGCCGGGTCCCAGTGCGGATAAACGACGTTTATGCGTCAGCTCGGACAACGGATTGGTCTGGTCCATAAACTGAGACAACTGGCTGGATCCAAAGAATTCTTTGATCGCGGCCACCACCGGTCGAATATTGATCAAGACCTGGGGCGTAATGACTTCCACGTCCTGGATGGTCATTCTTTCGCGAACCACGCGTTCCATACGTGAAAGGCCGATCCGGAACTGATTCTGCAGCAGCTCGCCCACAGAACGAAGCCGGCGGTTTCCTAAATGGTCGATGTCGTCGGTTCTTCCCTGGCCATTCATCAAACCGATCAGGTAACGGACCGATTCGACAATGTCCTCTTTTGTCAGGTTCCTGACCGCATCCGAAATATTCAATTTTAATTTTTTATTGAGCTTGTAGCGGCCTACATGCGCCAAGTCGTATCGCTTAGGATCGAAGAAAAGCGTATTCAGCAGAGACCGGGCGCTATCCACCGTCGGCGGTTCGCCGGGGCGCAGCCGTTTGTAGATCTCGATCAGCGCGTCGTCCTCGGACTCGGTGTGGTCCCGTTCCAAGGTCAGCAGGATGCGTTCGTCTTCGTTGAAGAGCGAATTGATCTTTGCATTGCTGCCGTAGCCCAAAGCACGAAGCAGTACGGTAACCGGCAGACGCCGCGTCCGGTCCACCCGGACATGGATGGCGTCATTGATATCGGTTTCAAGCTCGAGCCACGCGCCCCGATTGGGGATCACCGTGGCGTTGAACAGCTTTTTGCCGCTGGGATCCATGGTTTCCCCGTAATAGACGCCGGGGGAACGAACCAGCTGGCTGACAATGACACGCTCGGCGCCATTGATGATAAAAGTGCCTTTGTCTGTCATGAGAGGAAAATCCCCCATGAACACTTCCTGTTCCTTGACTTCGCCGGTCTCTTTATTGATCAGCCGGACTTTGACGCGCAGCGACGCCGAATAGGTCGCATCCCGCTCTTTGCATTCTTCGACCTGATACTTGGGTTCCCCCAAACTGTAGTCAATAAATTCCAAAACCAGATTGCCGGTAAAGTCCTGGATCGGCGATATGTCCTGAAACATCTCGCGGATCCCGGTATCCATGAACCACTTATAAGAATCCTGCTGGACCTCGATTAAGTTCGGCATCTCCAATACTTCTTTGATTCGGGCGAAACTTTTTCGCTTTGTTTGATCAACCATCAAAGACTGTCCCATTCATCTTTCACCCCTCAGCCATTTACTCTCTTACACCCAGGACGTTGGTGCACTTACGTTTACCGACCAAATAAAGCCCATTGGAACTCCTTTTGCGTAAAACCACCCCAAATAACCTAAACCGACATTTCAAATTGCGCAAGAAACACATAATAGCAAGGTGTGTGTGCCTTGCTGCCGTTTATCCCTATGCGCTGGTTCGTCCTGCCGGTCCAATACGAATTTGATCACCAACCATTCCGAAAATCATTATTGCAATAAAAACAAAAATATGCATAGACTTCCATCATAGGAGTCGCACCTTATATTATTATCACACCCTGATTTTTTTGTCAATGCGAAATTCATAAAATTATAGCGTAAATCCATGTTTTTGTAAATGGATAAAAAAAAATAAGCCGAATACCGGGCGCAGGCAGAGAACCCGGTGTTTCAGCTTAGAAAATGAGCGGATAAAGCCAGATCGACAGCTTGCCGCAGAAATAGCCAACCACGGCGCCGACCACCACGTCCGTAAGGTAATGGGCCTTCAGATAGATACGGGAAAGCCCCATCAAGGCCGCATAAGCCGACGCCAGCAATGCCTGGGCCGGGCCGATCTGCGCGATGACTAAGGCTGCCGCCACCGAGGAAGCCGTATGCCCTGAAGGAAAAGAAAAGCCGGACGGCATCGGGATCACAAGATGGATCGGCCCATGGGTCACAAAGGGTCTGGGACGGCGGAAAATATGTTTGAGCAAGCCTTCGCCGATGGCCGTCGTGACCGTTAAGGCAAATATGCACTGCAAGCCGGTCTGCCGGGTCGCATCGAAGGTCATGAGCATCGCCGCGATCATGATCCATACCATGCCGCCGTTGCCGCTGACGCTGATCCATCTCATCCAGCGGTTGGTCAGACTCACAGGGGAAAAGTTCAGGCTCGCCATGAAAATATGATGATCGAATCGTTTCAGCCAGTTCAATGATCTACCTTCCTTATATATGCTGCGTTTGGATTGCGATGTCCCACTCCTTAATAATACAGGCTTTGGGGCATAAATTTCAAGGGATGATTCCTGAACATTTCAATGTTCATATATCCTATTGCAATAAAAAAAGGGAGACGGCGTAAACCGTCTCCCTTCATACGCGTTTGCGTGAAGAAAGTTATTTGACAACAACTTTCGCGCCAACTTCTTCCAGTTTGGCTTTGATGCTTTCGGCTTCTTCTTTGGAAACCTTTTCTTTAACGGGTTTGGGGGCGCCGTCAACCAGGTCTTTGGCTTCTTTCAGGCCCAGCCCCGTCAGTTCACGAACGACTTTGATGACGTTGATTTTCTTTTCACCGGCATTGTCCAGGATGACGTCGAATTCAGTCTGTTCTTCTTCAACGACAGCAGCGGCAGCAGGGGCAGCAGCGGCAACAGCAACGGGAGCCGCGGCGGAAACGCCGAATTCTTCTTCGAAAGCTTTAACCAGGTCATTCAGTTCGAGGACGGTCAAGCCTTTAACGGCTTCAATGATTTCAGTGATTTTAGACATTTGTAATATCCTCCTTCATTTACGCGTGGGCTGTGCCCATCGCCAGTCCATAAAATGCTTGGGAATTTATCCCGATACAACCGGGTGAAAAAACTTCTTATGCTTCCTTGGCTGCACGAACAGCTTCCAGAGCATAACCCATCTTGCGAATCGGTCCCTGCAGAACATTGACCAAACCGGTAATGGGTCCTTGCAGCATGCCGGCCACCTGAGCCAGCAGCACTTCCCGGGAGGGAAGGTCGGCCAAAGCCACCGCTTTGGCTGCATCGATGGCTTTCTTATCGACGATGCCGCCTTTAAGAATCAGGTTGGGATGGGTCTTTGCATAATCTCTCAGCACTTTGGCTGCGGATGTCGGATCCTGCATGCTGAAGGCCCACATGTTGTTGCCGTTCAGGTAGCTGTCCAAACCTTGCACTTCAGCCTGGTCCGCTGCGATTTTCACCAAAGTGTTTTTGACAACTTTCAGCTCAACCCCCTGCTTTCTCAGCAGAGCCCGGAGCTCGGTCACTTCCTTCACTTTGAGACCGCGATAGTCAGCGACGATCACGGATTGCGCCTGGTCGATCTTTTCTTTGATCTCGGCGACGATAACCTTTTTTTCATCAAGACTGCCCACTGCGTAACGCCTCCTTTCGTATGATTTCTTCTGGAGAGACGCAGGGAATGCGCCGCTCCTATAAAGAAAACCCTCCGCAGACACGGAGGGTGAGGCTAATCGAACAATAGCCCGGCCCAACCTCGGCAGGTGCTTTCGCCTTAGATCCGCGGCGGATGCCGGGATGCCTGCTGTCTACAGTCAGAGGATTTTCAATATGCGTTTGGTGGTCCGCCGGAGTTTAGAGAACCTTCAGCGGATTGATCCGCACGGCAGGACCCATGGTGGCGGAGAGGACAACGCTCTTCATGTATTGTCCTTTAGCACCGGCAGGCTTTGCCTTATTGATGGTTTCCGCCATGGTGTGGAAGTTTTCCATCAGCTGTTCCATGGTGAAGGAGGCTTTGCCGATCACCACGTGAACGATACCGGTTTTTTCGACGCGGTATTCAACTTTACCGGCTTTGATTTCCCGGATGGCCTTGGCCACGTCCATGGTCACTGTGCCCACCTTGGGGTTAGGCATCAAGCCTTTGGGTCCCAGAAGCTTACCTAATTTACCGACGGTGCCCATCATGTCCGGGGTTGCTACGGCAACATCAAAGCCGAACCAGCCGCCCTGGATCTTTGCAACGATATCATCGGCACCGACAAAATCGGCGCCTGCTTCTTCAGCTTCTTTGGCTTTTTCGCCCTTGGCAAAAACCAAAACTTTGAGAGTCCTGCCGGTACCATGGGGCAGCACGACCGCACCGCGCACCTGCTGATCAGCATGCCGTGGATCGACGCCCAAACGGAAAGCCAGATCAATGGTCTCGTCAAACTTTGCATTTGCCAATTCTTTCACCAGACGAATCGCTTCTTCCGGTTCATATAAAGTATCTCTGTTCACTTTCTTGATGGATTCAAGATAGCGTTTGCCATGCTTAGCCATTTGATCACTTCCCTCTAATCCACAATTTCAATGCCCATGCTGCGGGCTGTGCCTTCGACCATACGCATGGCTGCTTCAATGGAAGCTGCGTTCAGGTCGACCATTTTGGTTTCAGCAATTTCTCTGACTTTTTCACGGGGAACCTTTGCAACTTTTTTCTTGTTGGGTTCGCCGGAAGCAGTTTCGATGCCGGCCGCTTTTTTCAGAAGAACGGCGGCAGGGGGCGTTTTGCAGATGAATGTGAAGGAACGGTCTGCATAAACGGTGATTTCCACAGGAATGATCAGGCCTGCCTGTTTGGCAGTCCTTTCATTGAACTCCTTGCAAAACTGCATGATATTGACGCTGTGCTGACCCAGTGCGGGACCGACCGGGGGTGCCGGATTGGCCTTGCCTGCGGGGCACTGCAGCTTGATAAAACCTACGACTTTCTTTGCCATAATAAATACACCTCCTCAAAACAATGTGTGGTATCTAACGGACACAGCGGTCCTCCCACCCGAAGCTCATGAACCGTACCGATACTATACGGCATCTATCAAACGATGATCAGCGTGCCATACCCTTCCATAAGGCCAAAGCCGGTCCGGGCATGTCACGCCTGATAAATTCTAGTCCATCTTTTTAACTTGTGAGAAGTCCAGCTCCACCAGGGTCTCTCTGCCAAACATACTGGCCTGGACCTTGACCTTGCCTTTATCCGGGTAGATCTCCTGAACCGTCGCATCCACGCTCTGAAAAGGTCCGGACACAATGCGAACCCATTCGCCGATCTCAAAGTCGACTTTGGGCTTGGCTTCCTCGACGCCCATATAATGCAGGATCTGCATAGCCTCCCCCTCTTTGAGAGGAATCGGCTTATTGCCGGTGCCTACAAAACCTGTGACCCCCGGGGTATTGCGCACCACATACCATGTCTCGTCGGTCATGATCATTTCCACGAGCACATAGCCGGGAAACATTTTTTTGTGGTTGATTTTCCGGGAGCCGTCTTCCTTGATCTCCACTTCGTCTTCCATGGGAACCAGGATCCTGAAGATCTTGTCTTCCACATTCATGGATTCCATGCGTTTCTCAAGGTTGGCCTTGACCTTGTTTTCATAACCTGAATAGGTATGGATCACATACCAGAATTTTTCCATGTCATTACCGCCTATTTAATAATAAGGTTCAGCAAACCGCCGATCCCCATGTCCATGATCCAAATCATGGCAGACACTACGGCACATGCCACGATGACGACTGCGGTATAGACAGCAGTGTCTCTTTTGGAAGGCCAGTGCACTTTTTTCATTTCATGGACCATGCTGCGAAAGTAACGTTTCGTCCGGTCAATGACCCCGACTTTCTCGCTTTTTGCTACCGCCATTTTCCCACATCCTCACTGAATTCTGCGCCATAAAAAAACGGCCGTACTGACCATCGCATCAAAAACTACTTCGTTTCCTTATGTACTGTTTCAGCCTTGCAGAACTTGCAATACTTCTTCAGCTCAAGCCGGTCCGGATTGGTCTTTTTGTTTTTGCTGCTCGTGTAGTTTCTCTGTTTGCACTCGGTGCAAGCCAAAATGATGTTTACCCGCATTACTGACACCTCCCTGAAGCCCTAAATTAGTCACACTGGGTGGATTATATCCATAACATAGTAGACTTTACCATATCGGTCAAGTCATGTCAAGATAATTTAGAAGAAGCAGCCCTTGGCGGGTCAGGCTCAAGGGCTGCATTCCGGTGCATTACTCGATGATGTCGGAGACAACGCCTGAACCGACGGTCCGGCCGCCCTCACGGATCGCGAAGCGCAGTCCGGTTTCGATGGCGATGGGGGTGATCAGTTCGATGGTCATTTTGATGTTGTCGCCAGGCATGCACATTTCAATGCCTTCAGGCAGCGTGGCCACGCCGGTCACGTCCGTCGTCCGGAAATAGAACTGGGGACGATAGCCGGTGAAGAAGGGCGTATGGCGTCCGCCTTCTTCTTTGGTCAGCACGTACACTTCGGAATGATATTTGGTGTGAGGTTTGATGGAACCGGGTTTGGCCAGAACCATGCCTCTTTCGATTTCTTTCTTGTCCACACCGCGCAGCAGAACGCCGATGTTGTCGCCGGCCTGGGCAAAATCCAGCAGCTTGCGGAACATTTCGACGCCGGTCACCACGGATTTCCGGGTGGCTTCATGCAGACCCACCAGTTCAACTTCCTCGCCCACTTTGACAGCGCCGCGTTCCACACGACCGGTTGCCACGGTGCCGCGGCCGGTGATGGAGAACACGTCTTCAACAGGCATCAGGAAGGGTTTGTCCACAGGACGTTCCGGCGTGGGGATGTAGCTGTCCACCGCATCCATCAGTTCCATGATCTTGTCTCCCCAAGGTCCTTTGGGATCTTCCAGGGCTTTCAGTCCGGAGCCGCGGATGATGGGGATGTCGTCGCCGGGGAACTCGTAGGTGCTCAGCAGTTCGCGGATCTCCATTTCCACCAGTTCCAGCAGCTCTTCGTCGTCCACCATGTCACATTTGTTCAGCCAGACCACGATGTATTTCACGCCGACCTGACGGGCCAGCAGGATATGCTCGCGGGTCTGGGGCATGGGGCCGTCGGTGGCGCTTACCACCAGCACCGCGCCGTCCATCTGTGCGGCACCGGTGATCATGTTCTTGACATAGTCGGCATGGCCCGGGCAGTCCACGTGGGCATAGTGCCGGTTGGCGGTTTCATATTCCACGTGGGAGGTGTTGATCGTGATCCCACGGGCCTTTTCTTCCGGTGCTTTGTCGATCTGGTCGAAGGTCATTCTCTGGGACAGGCCTCTTTCTGCCAGCACCTGGGTGATCGCTGCCGTGGTGGTGGTTTTGCCGTGGTCAACGTGACCGATGGTTCCGATGTTTACATGGGGTTTGGTTCTTTCGAATTTTGCCTTTGCCATTGTTCCAATTCCTCCTTCAAAATGCAGCGGTCAACGAAGTTTCGAGGACCAGAGCAATCTTCTCATGCCTTAGATTATCATATGGGTTTCGATTCCCGCTGTCAAGGATGCGCCCTTAAAAGGCTCAAGACAAGCAAAAACCCACTCATCGCAAGTGGGTATCAAATTTCGTATGGTGGCGGCGCAGGGACTTGAACCCCGGACACTGCGGGTATGAACCGCATGCTCTAGCCAGCTGAGCTACGCCGCCTGGAGAAATGGAGCTGATGACCGGGATTGAACCGGTGACCTTATCCTTACCAAGGATACGCTCTACCGACTGAGCTACATCAGCAAAATGGTTGCGGGAGCAGGATTTGAACCTGCGACCTTCGGGTTATGAGCCCGACGAGCTGCCAGCTGCTCCATCCCGCGACATCGGCTAACTGCTTGGTACTACAAGCAAGCATTAGTTATGTTATCAAAAGCTGCCCCCCATGTCAAGGGTTTGCCATGCATTTTTTTATATTTTATTGTCCGGCGCCTTCGCCCCATCCCTGAGCCTTTGAAGAACCTTCAACGGTTCCCGGCAGCGGTAATGGACAAACGCGTATGAAAAACCTTCATGATGGAAGGTCTCGGAACAGTCGGCGATCTGCCAGGCGCCGCTCTCGTCAAGATTCGGGAAAAAAGTATCCGCAGCCGCGACCGCATCAACTTTTGTGATATAGGCATCCGTGCAATAGGGCAGCAGAAGCCGGTAAACCGTCTCTCCGCCAATCACCCAGACCTCGTCGTCCGCATAGGATTCCAGGACAGAAAACAACTCGCCCGCTGAATGGCAGACCAAAGCGCCCTCGATCACAAGTTCCCGGTTCCGGGACAGGACGATGTTGGTTCTGTCCTTCAAAGGCTTCCCTTTCGGCAGGGAGCGCAGGGTGGCATGACCCATGACCACCACTTTGCCGGTGGTCATTTTCTTAAAGAATCGCATGTCGTCAGGAATGGTGAAGAGCAGCTGCCCGTCACGCCCGATGGCCCATTTCCGGTCCACCGCAACGATGAGGTTCATGGAATCGACTCCTTCGCGGACGGCGTTTCACACCGCAACCGGGATTTTTCCTTTGAGGGGATGGAACTGATAGTCCTTCAGCCGGAAATCGGCCGTTGAAAACCCATAGAAATCCTTGACAGAGGGTTCCATCTCAAGAATCGGCGCCGGGAAAGGCTCCAACGCCAGCATTTCCTCGACGAGGGGGATATGGCGATCATAAATGTGCGCGTCGGCGATCACATGGACCAGTTCTCCGGGCACCAATCCGCTGACCTGGGCCAGCATCATCACCAGCACCGCATACTGGCAGACATTCCAGTTGTTGGCCACCAGCATATCCTGGGACCGCTGGTTGAGAATGGCATTCAGGGTTTTGCCGGATACGTTGAAGGTCATGCTGTAGGCGCAGGGGTAGAGATTCATTTCCCATAGGTCCTGATGATTGTAAATATTGGTCATGATCCGCCGGCTCAAGGGATTGTTCTTTAAATCGTAAAGCACACGATCCACCTGGTCAAACAAGCCCTCTTTATAAATATGCTTGATTCCCAGCTGATAGCCGTAGGCTTTGCCGATGCTCCCCTCCGCATCCGCCCAGGCATCCCAGATATGGCTGTTCAGATCGCGGACGTTGCTGGATTTTTTTTGCCAGATCCAGAGCAGCTCATCGATGGCGGCCGTCAGGTTGGTTTTGCGGAGGGTAAGGATCGGGAACTCCCCGGCCAGATCGTAGCGGTTGACCAGACAGAATTTTTTGATGGTGTGGGCCGGTGTTCCATCCTCCCAGCGGGGACGCACCGGATGGTCCGTGTCCCACACGCCGGAGTCCAGGATTTCCCGGCAATTCTGTTTGAACAGCGTATCGGCAATACCCATGGCTGGTTCCTCCTATTGTCCCCGTTTGATCAGGTAGCGCTCCAGCTTGCGTTTGACGCGCTGCAGCGCATTGTCGATGGATTTCACATGGCGTTTCAGGTCCTCGGCGATTTCCTGGTAGGTTTTGCCGTCCAGATAGAACATGAGCACCTGCCATTCCAGTGGGCTCAGGATCTCACCCATTTTGCCTTCAATGTCGTTGAATTCCTCCCGGCTGATGATCAACTCCTCCGGATCGGTGATCCGTGCGCCTGAAATGACATCCAAAAGGGTACGGTCAGACTCTTCGTCATAGATCGGTTTGTTGAGTGAAATATAGGAATTCAGAGGGATGTGCTTCTGCCGGGTGGCCGTCTTAATGGCCGTGATGATCTGCCGGGTAATGCACAGTTCGGCAAACGCCCGGAAGGAGGACAGCTTGTCCCCCCGGAAATCGCGGATCGATTTGAACAGTCCGATCATGCCTTCCTGGATGATGTCCTCCCGGTCGGCGCCGATCAGAAAGTAGGAGCGCGCTTTCGCCCGAACAAAATTTTTGTACTTCTGGATCAGGTATTCTTCAGCGGCCTTATTCCCATCCCGGGCCATTTCCACCACGCGTTCGTCGTCCATGGAGGAAAAAGGGGCTATGCTGCTCGTTTTTTTATCCGCGATCTGCGTCATGTGATCCGCGCCTCCAATTTACTTCCTTATCGCTGGCTTATGCCTGTGTTTTTATTTTGGCTCTGCGCTGGCGCACCGTTTCGGATAAAACAATGGCCGCGGCGGCAGAAACATTCAGGGAATTCACATGGCCGCTCATGGGGATCGACGCCAAGCTGTCGCACTGGGCTGCCACAAGCCGTGAAAGTCCCTTGTCCTCGCCGCCCAGAACCAGGGCCACCGGCCCGGTCCAATCCGTATCATAGATCGTCTGTTTGCCCTCGGCGGTGGCGCCGATGACCCAAAGTCCAGCGTTTTTAAGCTGTTCGATGGTTTGGGTCAGATTGGTCACTCTGGCCACCGGCACATATTCCACCGCACCGGCAGAGGAACGTCCCACACTGGCCGTCAGGGGAACCGCCCGATGTTTGGGAATGATCACGCCGTGGGCGCCCAGCGCATCGGCGGAGCGCATCACGGCACCCAAATTGTAAGGGTCCTCTACCTGATCCAGCAGGATCAGCAAAGGCACCTGGCCTTTGGCAGCCGCGTCTGTCAGCATGGTTTCCCATTCCACATAATTCTTGGCGCCGGCCTGGGCGACGAGGCCTTGGTGCATCGCACCCTCCGTCAGCCGGTCCAGAAACAGTTTGTCGACAAATTTATAAGGAATGCCTGCTTCACGGCAGCGGGCCACGATCTCCCCGGCCACCGATTCCTTGGTGTCCTCCAGGAGCCATAAACGTGTCATCGGCCGTCCATGGCGCAAGGCTTCCAGCACCGGATTCCGGCCATAGATCAGGTCCCGTCCCGGACCCTGCTCCGTCTCTACAGCCATTGCGGGCACAGGCGGGGTTTTGACAGGGGCTTGATGGGTGGCTTTGACCGCAGGACCTGCCGTCGGCCTTCTGCCCGCGGCGGCTGCCGGGGCCGTCCGTTCCCGCTCCGGTCCGGCGCTTCGGCCTGGACCGCCAGCTCTGCGATATCCCTCAGACGGGCCGGCAGAGGCCGGCTTGCCCGAACGCCGCGGCCGCTCCTGGCTGCCGGGCTTCGCGAAAGGGTCTGGTCGCTGGGGCCGAACCGGGCCCTTGGATCTGCTGTTTCTTTTTTCCATTGTTTTCTCTCCTTCAGCCGTCAGATGCCGTGGCTGCGCCCTCAGGCGGCCCCGGCATCCGTATAGGCTCGGTCCTATTGATCAGACGTTTCCAAGGCAACTTCCAGTAAGCGGACCAGCCGGTCCTCCTGGTTTTTTAGAAATAAATATCCGATCAAGGCTTCAAAGCCAGTGCTCATGTGGTATTCCTGGACGTTGGCGCTGCGGGGATGGCGCGACTTGGCATTGCGCCCCCGGCGCATGATTTCCAGTTCATCCGGCTGCAGATGGGGTTCCAGCCGCTGGTAATACGCCGCCATGGCCGAGCACTTGACCAGACGCACCGCCTGCCGGTGAAGGGCATCGATTTTGCCGCCCCGCCGGACCAGTCCGCTGCGGACATACAATTCAAAAACCGCATCGCCAACGTAAGCCAGCGACAGAGGCGCCAATCGCTCCGGCGCCTCCTCAGGATAGTTCCACATGCTTACCCCCTGCGCCAGCGCGGCCCTTGGGGCGTATCTTCGATCTGGATCCCCAGGCGCTTGAGCCCGTCGCGGATCCGGTCGCTTTTCGAAAAATCCTTCGCTTTTCTGGCGGCTTCACGCAGCGCCAGCAGGGTCGCCATCTGCATTTCGATGCCGTTGGCGGAGGTCTCCCCAAGGTCGGTCAGAAGGGCTTTCAAGGCATGGTTCAACTCGGTATCCTCTTCGTCTCCGCCACGGTCTTCCGTCAAATCGATTCCCAGAACCTCTGCCAATTCGGTCATCTGGGACAGCCCGGCAGCGATGGCCGCCAGGTCAGCGGTCTCCGCCGAGGCGTTCCAGGAGTTCAGCAGACGCGCCATATCAAACAGCGCGGCATTGGCCAGCGCCGTATTGAAATCGTCGTCCATGGCATCCTCAAACTGTTTGCGCAGTTTGGCCAGTTCCTCGGCGCCTTCCGGGCCGGGCTGCTGCAACGCCATAACGCCCTGGGCTTCCTGGCGGTCCAGGACTTCCCTGGAAAGGCGCGCCGCCGTCCTCAGCCGTTCCAAGCCTTTGGCGGCACTTTCCAGCTTCTGGTCGTCAAAATCCAGAGGACTGCGGTAATGCACTGACAAAAGATAGAAGCGGATCACCGGGCCAGGGAATTTCGCCAGGATATCCCGCAGCATGAAAAAGTTGCCCAGGGACTTGGACATTTTCTCCTGGTTGACCGTAATGAAGCCATTATGCATCCAGTACTTGGCCATGGGCTTGCCGAAGCGGCCTTCCGACTGGGCGATTTCATTCTCATGATGAGGGAAGATCAGGTCAAAGCCGCCGCCATGGATGTCAAAGCTTTCACCCAGGTATTTGTGGGACATGGCGGAGCACTCGATATGCCAGCCGGGACGGCCCAGACCCCAGGGGCTTTCCCAGAAGGGCTCGCCGGGCTTGGCCTTCTTCCAGAGAGCGAAATCCCCCGGCTCCCTCTTTCGCTCATCAACACCCACCCGGGCGCCGTCCAGCAGGTCTTCCCGGTTTCTCTTTGAAAGTTTGCCATATTCTTTGAACTTAGAGACCGAATAATAGACGTCGCCGTCGATTTCATAGGCCATGCCTTTGTCAATCAAAGCCTGGACAAAATCGATGATTTCCGTTATATGGCCGCTGACCGTGGGATGTACTGTGGCGCGATTGACGTTAAGGGCATCCGCGTCCTTGAAATATTCCTCGATGTAATGGTCAGCCAAAGCCTGCGGCGCCTGTCCTTCTTCATTGGCGCGGTTGATGATCTTATCGTCCACATCCGTGAAGTTCAGGATGTAGGTGACGTCGAAGCCTTTGTAAGCCAGGTAACGGCGGATCGTGTCGAACGCCACCAGTGGTCTCGCATTGCCCAGGTGGATGAAATTGTAGGTGGTGGGACCACAAACGTACATGCCGATTTTCCCGGGCTCCCTGGGGACCAGCGGTTCTTTTTTTGCAGTCAAGGTATTATAAACGTTGATTTCACTCATCTTTATCTCCTCCAAAAGTCGATATGCTGCAGACTGCGTAAGCCGCCATGCCTTCTTCCCTTCCTACAAAGCCCATCTTTTCATTGGTGGTGGCCTTGATGCTGATGCGGTTCTCCTCAATCCCCAGGGCCTGGCTGACGCATCCGGTCATAGCCGGGATATAGGGTTTGATCTTCGGGGCTTCCGCCAGCAGAGTACAATCCATATTGTGGCAGGCAAAACCAGCCTGCTCCAGTTTATCCCGGACCTGCCGCAGCAGCCGCAGGCTGGAAATGTTCTTGTATCGGGGATCCGTGTCCGGAAAATGGGTGCCGATATCCCCCAGTGCGGCAGCCCCCAGCAGCGCGTCCATCATAGCATGAAGCAGGACATCCGCATCGGAATGCCCTAAAAGCCCCCGATCCCACGGTATCTGAATACCGCCTAATATCAGGGGCCTTCCTTCGGCAAAAGGATGCACGTCGTACCCAAATCCTATCCGCATATTACGCTTCCTTTTATGTCGGTTTGCTTGATGTGTCGAAGACGGGCCTCCATCAGCGCCAGATCCTCCGGATAGGTGATCTTGACATTCCATGGATCCCCCGGCACCAGCCGCACCGGCTGGTGGCAAGCCTCCAGGAGAGAGGCGTCATCGGTCCCTGAAAAGCCGGATCGTTCGGCGGCGGCATAAGCCCCTCGCAGCGCATCCGGCCAGAAGCCCTGAGGCGTCTGCACCCGCCATAAGTCATGGCGGGGAACCGTATCCACGATCCATCCCCGGTCACTCGCCCGCTTGATGGTGTCCGTCACCGGCAGCGCGGCGATCCCGGTGCCGCATTCGAGCACGGAATCGATGACCCGGTCGAAAACCTCCGGCGGAGTCAGCGGCCGAACGCCGTCATGGACCAGCAGCGGCCCCTCCCATGACCCCAGAGCGGCCAGACCGCAGGCAACGGAAGCCTGACGGGTCGCCCCGCCTGCGATCACATCCGTCACCTTGCCAAAGCCGAAAACTGCAAGGATCTCGTCCTGTATCTTGTGTTGCCAGCCATCCGGCACCACCAGGACCACCCTTTGGATCCTGGGATGGGCTTCCAGGCAGGACAAGGTATACGCCAGCACAGGTTTGCCCTCAACGGCCAAAAACTGTTTGGCGGTCTTTCCGCCCATTCGGAGTCCCTGTCCGGCACAGGGCACGATCACCGCGGCGCCCGTCCGTCCGGAAGGTGCCGGGCTCGGGTTCGGGTTTAGCCTCCCGCCGGTCTCCGGTCCTTCATGCTTATACAACGTTCCGTTCCTCCACCAGCACGCGGTCGTCGTTAAACTTGGGTTTAACAAAAATCATACGGCCCGCCGAGGTTTGCAGGACGCTGGTCACGATGCAGTGGATCGTTTGATTGATGTATTTTCTTCCTGAGTCCACCACGATCATGGTGCCGTCGTCCAGATAGCCGATGCCCTGACGCTGCTCCTTGCCTTCCTTCAGGACAAGCACCCGCATTTCTTCACCGGGAAGATAAACAGGTTTCAGGGCGTTGACCAAGTCGTTGATGTTGAGGACCCGCACCCCCTGGAGCTCCGCGACCTTATTGAGATTGTAGTCGTTGGTCAGGATCTCGCCGCCGACCTGCTGTGCCAGACAAATCAGCTTGGCATCCACCTCGGGAACTTCGGGGAAATCCGTATCCACGATCTGGATCACCCCATTCATATCCTTGCGCATATCGTTTAAAATATCCAAGCCCCGGCGGCCCCGATTGCGTTTGAGGGCGTCCGAGGAGTCGGCGATGTGCTGCAGCTCCGTCAGGACAAATTTGGGGATGACGATTTTGCCAGCTAAAAATCCTGTACGGTAAATGTCCGCCACACGGCCGTCAATGATCACGCTGGTGTCCAGGATTTTGAAAGCACAGGGCTCACCCCCTTGCCCTCTCGCCTTGTCCTCCTCGGCGGAGGACGCAGGCTCCCCAACGCCGCCCGGATCCTTTTTCTTGTCTCTGGCCGTCAGAGAGCGGATGCGGTTGATGTTGTTGATGTTGATGATCTCGTCACGCTTCTGGATCCCCAGGGACAGTCCCAGGTAGCCCAGGGCCACGCTGGTGATCAACGGAAGATAATATCCAACGATCGGGATTCCGGCCAACGCCGGTCCGACCAGAGAGGCAATGATCAGTCCGATGATCAGCCCGATGACACCGCCCGCCAAGTCGGCGGTGGGAATGTTCTGTAGCCGGCTTTCCAGCCAACTGAATAAATGCCGTGTGTTCCTGATAATGGCGGGAGCGACCACATATCCAACAATCAGAAAAACAAGGAAAGCCGCACCAAGAATGGCGGCCCGAAGAATAAGACCGTGCACTTCAAAATTCTGTGCGTAAAAATCCGATATGACAAAAAACCAGGCGCCCGTACAGCCCAGCAGGCCCATCAAGACCGCCATGATGCTGCGGATAAACTTCATCAAGCCCCCTTCACCTCCTGAAAAAGAAATGAAGCCAGACCCTAGGATCCGGCCGTTTCACCGGACGAATCCGGTTGTTAGAACAATTATAAGGGTCGCTGAAGCCAAAGGCAAGGCTTTGTTTAGAAAAACATGTCATATGTGTCGTGCTGAGGGACATAAAAGCCATGCTTTTTCAAAAACCCCGCCGGACCCGAAGGCGTCCGACAGGGCTTAAGCTGCAAAACACATTTTGATCTGGATGGCAACGCTTTCCTCGGATGCGTTCTCCGCCAGGACCAATTCACTGACCAGGAGCTGCCGGGCATTGTCCAGCATCTTCTTTTCGCCGGTGGAAAGGCCTTTTCGCTGGTCGCGGCGGGTCAGATTGCGGACCACCTCGGCCAGTTCGAAAATATCGCCGCTTTTGAGCTTTTCCATGTTATGCCGATAACGGCGGTTCCAGTTTTCCTGCTCCGTTCCTGCATCCTCGCCGAGGATCTCAAAGACACGGCCCACTTCCTCGGCGCCGATCACGAGCCTCAAGCCGCCTTCGGGTATATGGGAAACCGGCACCAGGACACGCATCTCGCCGATGGGCATCCTGAGAACATAGTATCGGCGGTTTTCCCCAAGAATATCTCTTTCTTCGATCGCCTCGATGACCCCAGCTCCATGCATCGGATAAACGATCTTGTCTCCCACCAAAAACACAGCGCCACCTCCTACCAAACGGCCATCAATATATAATCTATTTTAACAGATTAATCACGATGTGTAAAGTTAATAGTATAATCAGCCGCCGGCTCATCGTCAATGGCATTTTATTACTTTCCGCAATATTTTTTTGACTGGCTTTCGCCGCCCTTTCGGCTGTTGCAACGTTTCCAGGCCGTCCGCCGATGGCATAGCCTTCCATTATGATACCGGCCGGTGAAACTGCCGCGGCTTTTTAGGCCTTTTCATTGACAGGGCCATGCCATCTTCCTATAATAGACGTATTAAGGAACGAGGTGAATTTTCATGGGAGAAACCTATTGCAGTGATTTCCAAAGCGCTGTTTCCTACTTTCTGCTGCGCCATCAGAGCGTTCTTGATATTTTAAGCAAGTGCCAGGAGAATTGTGCACGGGTCAACGGGGCCGTGGTCAAGGCGGTCACCACCTGCGGCTGCATCGAAATCCATGCGTGCAAGCCCGACATTCCGCCGGAAGTGGATCTTGAAGGACTGCGCCAGATCCTCTCTTCCCACGTGGAAGGCCAGTTATGCGACAATTGCAAAGAAGTGCTCACGCAGGAGATCGGCCGGAATCTTTTTTATCTTACCGCTTTGTGCAACGTTTTTGACATTTCCCTGCAGGATGTTCTGAAAAAAGAAACCGAAAAGCTGGAAACCCTGGGCAAATTCAATCTTGACTGACCTGCCCGGTCCCCAGCCCTTCCGGTTGCTGGATGTTTATTGAAGCTTTTAAGTTCGCCTTATTCCGTCGTTATCGTCGGATAAGGCGCTTTTTTTTCCATGCCTAAGGCCAGAAGCTCCACCAAGGTGTCCGCCTCCAGGATCTCGGTCCCGGAGGTTTTTATTTTTGCCCTGCTGCCCCGGGGGGCCAGCAGCCGGTTCAAGCCCAGTTTAGCGGCCTCCGCCGCCCTTTTTTCCGGATAGCTGACTGGCCGGACTTCGCCGGCCAAGCCGATTTCGCCCATGATCGCCATGTTGTCCTTGACTGGCCGGTTTTTGAAGCTGGAGGCCACGGCCATAGCGATGGGCAGATCCATGGCCGGTTCCTGGAGCCGGATGCCGCCGGCGATGTTGACATAGACGTCCTGGTTCCCCAGCTTAAGGCCGGCGCGCTTTTCCAGCACCGCCAGGATCATATTGACCCGGTTGTAATCGGTTCCGCTGACCACCCGTCGGGGCTGGGCCAGGGATGAGGGGCTTACCAAGGCCTGGACTTCGGCCAGCATCGGCCGGGTCCCCTCCATACAGGCGGCAATGACCGAACCGGGAGCCGAGAGGGGCCGTTCCGCCAAAAAGGCCATGGAGGGATTCAGGACCTGTCGCAGACCCTCCTCGCACATCTCAAAAACTCCAAGCTCAAAGGTGGATCCAAAGCGGTTTTTGACCGCCCTGAGGATACGGTAGGGATAATGGCGCTCCCCTTCGAAATACAGCACCGTATCCACCATATGCTCCAGGACCCTGGGTCCGGCAATGCTGCCCTCTTTGGTCACATGGCCCACGATGATCACCGGGATATGCAGGCTCTTAGCCAGAAGCGCCAGACGGGCCGTGCATTCGCGGATCTGCCCCACGCTGCCCGGCGCGCTTTCCAGTTCATGGGTGAACATGGTCTGAATGGAGTCGACGACAACCAGAGAAGGCTGGTCCTCCGCCATGCGGGAAAGGATCTGATCCATATCCGTCTGGGCCCAAAGCCACAAATTCTCCCGGCTGCAGCCCATCCGAGCCGCCCGCAGCTTCACCTGCTGCACCGATTCCTCCCCGGTCACATACCATACCTTAGGCCATTGGCTCGCCGCCATGGCCGCCGCCTGAAGCAGCAGGGTGGACTTGCCGATGCCGGGGTCTCCGGCCAACAGGACCATGGAACCGGGCACCAGGCCGCCGCCCAGGACACGGTTGAACTCTTCGATCTGCAAGTCCAGCCTTTCAACGGCATAATTTTGGATCGCCTCCAGCGGAAGGGGGCCTTCCTGGACCGGGACCATACCCAAACCCGCCCGGGCCAGGGGCCCGGACGCCGGTTTGGAGGCTTCCCTCTGAATTTCTTCCTGCAAGGTGTTCCACTCGCCGCATTGGCTGCAGCGGCCCATCCATCGGACGGTTTCAAATCCGCAAGCCTGGCAGACATACTTGGTCTTAATTTTCATGGTGTGTCCCCGAAACGTCGCTCATTCCCTCTGCGTCTGCTTTGACCGGCCCTTCTCCCCCTTCGGCCGGCTGGCCTTCTGGAGTCATGAGGACCACCGGTTCAGGCGCCTCGCTGCCTTCCTCGGTCAGAGTCAGCACGCCTTCCGGTTCTTCCTTCCAGTCAACCAGATACTGTTTCCCCGGCTGCAGTTCTCCCAGAAGCCGTTTTTCGGACAGAACGTCCTCCACAATATGCTGGATGGCCCGGCGCAAAGGGCGGGCGCCAAAGGCAGGGTCTTTGCCCTCCTTGACCAGATGCTTCCTCAGCGCTTCTCCGAAGGAGACCCGGATCTCCTGCTCCTGCAGCCGTTTAGCCATCTGGTCCAGCATCAGGCCGACAATGGACTGGAGATGGATGTCCTCCAGGCTGTGGAAAACAATGATTTCATCAAGGCGGTTGAGGAACTCAGGCTTGAATACCTTCTTGATCTCACTGAGGATCTGGGTTTTCATCCATTTGTAATCCTCCGCTTCGGTGGATTTGGTCACGAAGCCCAGACTGCTCTCCTTGCGCAGGGTGGATGCCCCGATGTTGGAGGTCATGATCACGATGGTGTTGCGGAAGTTGACCGTGCGCCCCTTGGAATCGGTCAGACGTCCATCCTCCAGAACCTGCAGCAGGGTATTGAACACATCCGGATGGGCCTTTTCGATCTCATCCAGCAAGATAACGGAATAGGGCTTGCGCCGGATGGCCTCCGTCAGCTGGCCGCCTTCATCATGACCGATGTAGCCGGGAGGTGCACCGATCATCCGCGCCACCGCATGCTTCTCCATATACTCGGACATATCCAGCCGCACCATGGCATTCTCGTCCCCGAACATCGCCTGGGCGATGGCTTTGGCCAATTCGGTCTTGCCCACCCCGGTGGGGCCGGCAAATACGAAGGAACCGATGGGCCGGCGCTGGTCCCGCAGCCCAGCGCTGGAGCGGCGGATGGCTTTTGCAATGGCAACGACCGCTTCTTCCTGACCAACCACACGCTGATGAAGGATTTCTTCAAGGTGAAGCAGCCGCTGGGATTCTTCCTGGGCGATCTGGGTCACCGGAATACCCGTCCAAGCCGACACAATGCGGGCAATCTCTTCCTTAGTCACTTGGTTCCCCTGGTCGCTGCGATAGGTTTCCCAGTTGGCCTTCCAATTGTCGATCTCTTTCTGCATCAGGAGTTCTTCCTGCCGGATCTCCGCGGCCCGGGTGTAGTTCTGAGCCATGATCGCGGCTTCCTTGTCCAGCGCCAGCTGTTCCAGACGCTGTTCCCGATTGGCCAGCTCCGGCGGCATGGTATTGCAGCGAAGCCTTACTCTGGAAGCGGCCTCGTCCACCAGGTCGATGGCCTTGTCCGGTAAAAAGCGGTCAGTGATGTAACGCTCCGAAAGCTGGACCGCCGCCTCAAGGGCATCGTCACGGATCGCGACCTGATGGAAGGTTTCGTACAAAGGTCTCAGCCCCCTCAAAACATTCAGGGCATCTTCTTTGCTGGGTTCGTCCACCATGATTGGCTGAAAACGGCGTTCCAGCGCCGGATCTTTCTCCACATGCTTGCGGAATTCATCCATGGTGGTGGCGCCGATGGCTTGCAATTCGCCTCGGGCCAAGGCCGGCTTAAGGATGTTGGCCGCGTCGATGGCCCCTTCCGCGGCGCCGGCGCCGACAAGGGTGTGCATTTCGTCGATGAAGAGGATCACATCGCCACTGGCGCGGATCTCTTCCATGACCTTTTTCAAACGTTCTTCGAAGTCGCCGCGGTATTTGGAGCCGGCCACCAGAGAAGCCATGTCCAGGGATACCACCCGTTTTTTCTTCATAGGCTCCGGCACCTGGCCCGCAATGATCCGGCCGGCAAGGCCTTCCACAATGGCGGTTTTGCCCACGCCCGGCTCACCCAGAAGCACTGGATTGTTTTTGGTCCGGCGGGAAAGGATCTGGATCACCCGTTCAATTTCCTTTTCACGACCGATGACCGGGTCGATCTTCCCTTGTTTCGCCATGACGGTCAGATCGCGGCCGAATTCGTCCAGGGCAGGGGTTTTGCTGGCAGTGCCGGCCCCTTTGCCCATATTCATTTCCTGGTAATTGCTGTTCTGGAAACCGAGAGTCTGAATGACGATTTTCCGGATGCTCTCCGGATTGACGCCCAAATCGGCCAGGGCCTGCAGACCCAGGCCTTCCTCCTCCTGCAGCAGCGCCAGCAGCAGATGCTCGGTGCCCACATAAGGGGTCCCCATCTGGACCGCCTCATCCCGCGCCACATCCACCACCCGTTTCAGCCGCGGCGTCATGTACAGGAAGGTCTTCATGGTGCGTCCCGGCGGCACGATCTCCACAATGGCCTTGCGCAGGGTGTCGTATTCGACTTTGCTTTCTTTCAATGCATGGGCCGCCACACTCTCTCCTTCACGGAGCAGCGCCAGCAGCAAGTGGGCCGTGCCCACGTCGCTGTGCCCTAAACGGCGTGCTTCATCGGCGGCGCCTTGAGTGACCAGCCAGCGAGCTTTCTCAGTGAATCCTTGAAACATGTTTTCCTCCTATCTGCCGTCCATGCGGCAAAGCGCGGTCAAGGCCGCCTGCAGCAGCCTCGTCCTCTGCACATCCTGAGCCTGGGCGCTGCCCAGCAGCACATCGCGGCTCAGCATCATTCGCAATAATTGATACTCTCGCTGGGTCAGCCAATCTTCCTCGAAAAGCCGTCTCAGGATCCCCTCCGCTTCATTTTGGCTGAGGGCATCCTGCTGGGTTTCAGGCAGCCGGGCGGCCGCACAGTCCGCCAGATCGTCCCAGGACAGCTTGACGATTTTCAGATATCCGCCGCCGCCCCGGCGGCTTTCCACGATATAGCCCTGGGCGGGGGTAAAGCGGGTGCCCAGCACATAATTGATCTGGGAAGGCACACAGCTGAAGATCTCTGCCAGCTCGCTGCGCTGCAGTTCGATATAATCCTGGACCATCAGAAGCTTTTTGAGGTAGGCTTCAATTTGACCTGCAATACTTTGCGCCATTGCTCTCACCTGACCTTTATTGACTTTGGCCTTAGTATATCAAAGAAGGTCAAAATGTGCAATATGCCGATTCCCCTTTGTCAAATCCTCCGCCCTCTGATACAATTTCTGCAAAAGGCCTGCCCATCTTGCAAGCAAAAGGAGACTGCCCATGCGCATCGGCTATGCCTGCCTCACCGTCGGCGTTCCCCGCACATCCTTCAGGACCTGCCTTCTGAAAAACGCCAGCAATGAAAAACTGGAAACGGTCATCGCCCACAACCTGGACGCGCTGGACCACATTCTGGATTATAATGAAGCCCACCGGATCCGGATGTTCCGCATCACTTCGGACCTGATCCCCTTCGGCTCCAGCCCCGTCAACCGGCTGCCTTGGCCGGCGCTTTTTGAGGAAGAATTCAACGGTCTGGGCAGAAAGATCAAAGAGACGGGCCTGCGGGTCTCCATGCATCCCGGACAATATACGGTGCTGAATTCACCGGATCCCCGGGTGGTTCAGAACGCTGCGGCGGATCTGGCATACCACGCCCGGGTCCTGGACCTTCTTGGTGTTTCACCGGAGCATAAGATCGTTCTGCACATTGGCGGCGTCTATGGCGATAAAAATACTGCCGCGCAGCGCTTCATCGCCAACTATCATCAGCTGGAGGATGCCGTCCGGCAGCGGCTCATCATCGAAAACGATGACCGTTCCTATGCCATCGAGGAGGTCCTGGACATCAGCGCCGCCACCGGTGCCCCGGTGGTCTTCGACAACCTTCATCATGCCGCCAAACCCAGCACCACCCAAGGGACGGTTTTGGAATGGATCCGCCAGTGCCGTTCCACCTGGCAACCCAGGGACGGCCTGCAAAAAATCCATTATTCCCAGCAGGCCGAAGGGAAGCGCACCGGCGCTCATTCTGAAAGCATCGGCCTTGAGGCATTTGGCGCTTTTTATGAAGCCCTGGAAGGCCTTGATTTGGACATCATGCTGGAGGTAAAGGACAAAAACCGGTCCGCCCTTCGCTGCATCGAGTGGTTGGAATCCCGCAAACCCTTTAAAGCTTGACATCCCAGCGCACTGAATAAAAAAGCTCCCTGACCGGTCCCGTCCGGCAGGGAGCTTCGTGTTCCATACGCTTTATGAAATCATGTTTCTGAGAACGCCGATGCCTTCGATTTCGATTTCGCAGATGTCGCCAGCCGCCAGAGGCCCGATCCCGCTGGGGGTGCCTGTAAAGATCAGATCGCCGGGATACAGGCGCATAAAGCTGCTGACCTTGGAAATCAACTGGGGCACCGTGTGGATCATGGATCCGGTGTTGCCCTTTTGGCGGATCTCATCATTGACCCTGGCCACCAGCTTCAGATCGGAGGGATCCAGCTCGGTTTCGATCCATGGACCAAAGGGCTTGAAGCCTGGGTAGGACTTGGCCCGGGTCCATTGCTGATCCTGTTTCTGGATGTCCCGGTCGGTGATGTCGTTGCCGCAGGTGTAGCCAAAGACGCAGGACAAGGCATCCGCCTCGCTGACCTCAAAGGCTTCCTTGCCCATAACCACCACCAATTCAGCTTCATAATCGGTCTTATGTTCCCGGAAGGGCACCGTGATCTGACTGCCCGGATCCGTCAGCGCCGAGTGGGCGATCATAAAGGATACCGGGAACGTCGGTGTAAAAACGCCCTGGATCCTCTGAAACTCCTCGATGTGGGCTTTATAGTTGAGGCCGATGGCCAGGATCTGCCGGGGGTGTTCCACCGGCATCAGCAGCCTGACGTCTTCAAAGGGCAAAGTTTCCTCAGACCGCTGCAGCCCGGCGGTTCCGCCGGCCCTGACCGGGTCGCCCTGGATCTTCCGGATCCGGTCCTCCTCAAGACAGCCATAGCCCCTTTGGCCCTGGTGCTCATAACGTAATATTTTCATCGTTTCTCACTCCTCTTGATGGTATTCTACCATTCTTCCAATCGATTTGAAAGAAGGCCCATGGCCCCTCGGGGCAAAAAAAGGGCTGCCCGTATGCCGGGCAGCTCCTGGTTTCGATGATCGCACCTGGATTAGATGAACAGGGGGGCAAACACCAGGGCAACGATGGTCATCAGCTTGATCAAAATGTTGATGGAAGGGCCTGAAGTATCTTTGAAGGGGTCGCCGACGGTATCGCCGTTGACCGCTGCCGCATGGGCAGGGGAACCTTTTCCGCCATGCTGGCCGCCCTCGATGTACTTTTTGGCATTGTCCCAGGCGCCGCCGGCATTGGCCATCATAACAGCCAGGATGAAACCGGAAGCGGTTGCGCCGGCCAGAAGGCCGCCCAGGGCTTCTTTACCCAAAGTCATGCCGACAAGGATCGGCACCACAACGGCCATCAGGCCGGGAATGATCATTTCTTTAATGGCTGCCGCGGTGCTGATTTTAACGCAGGTGGCATAATCCGCTTTGGCGGTGCCTTCCAGCAATCCGGGGATGGTTCTGAACTGACGGCGGACCTCATCGATCATCTGTCCGGCCGCACGGCTCACGGCCGACATGGTCATGGCAGAGAACAGGTAAGGCAGCATAGCGCCAATGAACAGACCAGCCACCACCATAGGCTCCATCAAGGAAAGCTGGGACACCTCCAGGCCAACGGCCGCGGTGTAGGCAGCAAACAGGGACAGGGCAGTCAGCGCAGCGGAGCCGATGGCGAAACCTTTGCCGACCGCGGCGGTGGTGTTGCCTACGGCATCCAGGCCGTCGGTGATTTCACGGACATGTTCTTCCAGTCCAGCCATTTCCGCAATGCCGCCGGCATTGTCAGCCACCGGGCCATAAGCGTCCACAGCGACCACCATGCCGGTGGTGCTCAGCATACCCACCGCGGAGATCGCAATGCCGTAGAGGCCGGCAAATTTGTAGGAGAAGATGATCGCCACAGCAACTGCCAGCACCGGCAGGGCGGTGGACATCATGCCCTGAGCCAGACCGGAAATGATGTTGGTGGCAGTACCGGTTTCAGAGGAACGGGCGATTTCTTTGACCGGAGGGAAATCCGCGGAGGTGTAGTATTCGGTGATCTTGCCGATCAGCACGCCGGCCACCAGGCCGACGACACAGGCCACGAAGGCACCGAAAGCGGTCACGCCGGTGCTGTCCTTCAGGAAGAAATTGCAGAGAACATAAATGGCAATGAAGGTAATGACCGCCGCCACCATTTCACCGGTGTTCAAAGCCCTGGCAGCTTTAGAGGGGTCATTGGATTTAACAAAGTAGGAGCCGATGATGCAGGCGATGATGCCGGACGAGGCAATCATCAGGGGCAGGAAAAACGCGCCTGCGCCCAGTTTCAAGGAAATCGAAAGCGCCATGGCCGCGATGATGGAGCCTACATAAGACTCGAACAGGTCGGCGCCCATGCCGGCCACGTCACCCACGTTGTCGCCCACGTTGTCGGCGATGACGGCAGGATTCCGGGGATCGTCTTCGGGAATACCAGCCTCGACCTTACCGACCAGGTCGGCGCCCACGTCCGCGGCTTTGGTATAGATGCCGCCGCCCACACGGGCAAACAGGGCGATGGAGCTGGCGCCCAAGGCGAATCCATTCACAACGCTGGGGGTGTCAAAGAGGAAAACGACAATGCTGAGTCCGATGACGCCCAAGCCCACCACGGACATGCCCATGACGGCGCCGCCGGAGAAGGCGATATTCAGCGCTTTATTGCCGTCGGTACGGGCCGCGTTGGTGGTACGGACGTTGGCTTTGGTGGCCACGTTCATGCCGATGAAGCCGGCGCTGATCGAGCAGATGGTGCCCAGAATGAAGGCAATCGCCGTCGCAGGCTGCAGGCTGTCCGCTCCGGGTGTGGCAAAGCCGACAATCGTGATGACGGCGGCTACCCCGATGACGAAAAAGAACAGGGTCTTGTATTCCTGACGTAAAAAGGCCATTGCGCCTTCATGGATGGCGGCGGCAATCTCTTTCATCTTGTCCGTGCCGGCATCCATCTGGCTGATTTTGCGTGCCAGATAAAAAGCAAAGAATAATGCCACCAGTCCCGCTCCTGCGCCCAGGAGCAAATACGTAGATTCCATGATGAATAATTCCTCCTTATAATATGCGCACTGCGGCGCACAAAGATATACAGCTTTCCGCAAGCCCTCTTGATGAGGCTCCCATATAGAATCTTCTTAAATAATGGACAGAATGATCGTCAGAACCATAAACGCGATGGCGCTGATGGTCGATAATTTTGAAAACAGGTCATCCAGGCCTTTTTTGCTGCCGCCGAACAGGGATTCCGCGCCGCCGGCAATGCTGCCGAGGCCGGCACTGCTACCTGTTTGCAGCAGAACCGTGGAAATCAATCCCAGGGCTGCGATCACCTGAAGAATCTGCACAAAAATTTTCATCTCTTTCTCTCCTTCCAAACCGGTAAAGGAAATGCAGATATGATCCTATCTGCATTTCGGCTCTGCCAGTTTCTGCGTAACGGGAATATTCTATCATAAGCCGGGAAGGGTTACAACCTTATTTTCCAAGGGCGCGGAAGGCTTTCCGTCCGGGATATTGGGCCGCGTCGTCCAGTTCTTCCTCAATGCGCATCAGCTGGTTGTATTTGGCCACCCGATCGGTCCGGGAGGGTGCGCCGGTCTTGATCTGGCCGGCATTGGCGGCCACGGCGATGTCGGCGATGGTTACATCCTCGGTTTCCCCGGAACGGTGGGAAATCACCGCCGTGTAGCCGGCCCGTTTCGCCATCTCGATGGCATCCAGGGTTTCCGTCAGGGTGCCGATCTGGTTCACCTTGATCAGGATGCTGTTGGCGACGCCTTTTTCGATGCCGTCCGCCAGGCGGTCGGTGTTGGTGACGAACAGATCGTCCCCCACCAGCTGGATCTTCTGTCCAAGGGCCTCGGTCAGCTTCTTCCAGCCTTCCCAATCGTCTTCTGCCAATCCGTCTTCAATGGAAACGATCGGGTATCGGGATACCAGTTCCTGATAAAAACCGATCAGTTCTTCGGCGCTCATCACTTTATTTTCGCCGGCCAATTCGTATTTGCCGTCCTTGTAGATTTCAGAAGCCGCCACATCCAAAGCCAGGAAAGCGTCCTTGCCGGGAACATAGCCGGCTTTTTCGATGGCTTCCACGATGACCTGCAGCGCTTCTTCGTTGGATTTCAGGTTGGGGGCAAAACCGCCTTCATCCCCCACCGCCGTGTTGTAGCCTTTGGTCTTAAGAACTTTTTTCAGGCTATGGAACACCTCGGTACCCATCCGGAGCCCTTCGGAGAAATTGACGGCACCAACAGGCACCACCATGAATTCCTGGATGTCCACGTTGTTGTCGGCATGCTGGCCGCCGTTGAGGATGTTCATCATGGGGACCGGAAGCTGCTTGGCATTGGTGCCGCCCACATACCGGTACAGTGGAATTCCGAAATATTCCGCAGAGGCTTTGGCGATGGCCATGGAGACGGCTAAGATGGCATTGGCGCCCAGCTTGCTTTTGTTGGGTGTCCCGTCCAGATCCAGCATCAGTTGATCGATGCCCACTTGGTCGGTGGCGTCCAGCCCGATCAGAGCAGGCCCGATGATGGTATTTACATTGGTTACAGCATTCAAAACGCCTTTGCCCATATAACGGTCCGGATCGCCGTCTCTCATTTCCACGGCTTCATAGGCTCCGGTGGATGCGCCGGAAGGAACTGCCGCACGGCCGACGGTGCCGTCCTCCAGGACCACTTCGGCCTCCACGGTGGGATTGCCGCGGGAATCCAGAATCTCTCTGGCATAAACATCAGTGATTAGCGTCATTGTAAAACCTTCTTTCCTTGTGAATTCGATTTTCGAAGCCTGCACGCAGGCCTTCGCGTTTATATCAGCAGGCTTTCACCGGTCATTTCAGCCGGTTTCTCCAAACCCATGATGTCCAGGATCGTGGGGGCCACATCCTGAAGGGAGCCGCCCTCCCGGAGTATTCTGCCAATGAATGCTTTTCCCACCAGAATAAAGGGAACCGGCCGGCTGGAATGATACGTGCAGGGGCCCTCCCCCTCGCAGTCCCACATGGTTTCCGCATTGCCGTGATCTGCGGTGATCAGCACCGTGCCGCCCTGAGCCAGAACCGCCTCCACATTTTTGCCAACCCAGGCATCCACCGTTTCCACCGCCTGAATGGTCGGTTCCATCAGTCCCGTATGTCCGACCATGTCCGGATTGGCATAATTCAGAATGATCAGGTCGTACAAACCGCTGCGGATCTTTTCATTGACCGTTTCCCCGATCTGGGGCGCGCTCATTTCCGGCTGCAGGTCATAGGTAGCTACCTTGGGGGAAGGGATCAGGATCCGGTCTTCATTGGGATTGGGTGTTTCCTCTCCCCCGTTGAAGAAAAAGGTTACATGGGGGTATTTCTCCGTTTCGGCGATGCGCAGCTGGCGCAGCCCAGCCTGGCTGACCACCTCGCCCAGGGTATGGCTCAGGTCCAGGGGCGGGAAAGCCACCTTGACCGGAAGGGTCGCGTCATATTGGGTCATGGTGTAAAGCTGGATTCCCGGCGCTTTGCCGCCCTTGCGCAAAAATTCCTTAAAATCCTCGTCGATCAGGGCATGGCTGATTTCACGCATCCGGTCGGTTCGGTAATTGAACATGATCATCACGTCCCCTTCCCGCACCAGCCCCGCCGGCTGGCCATCGGTGTCGACGATCACGGTGGGCAGCACAAATTCATCCGTCTCCCCCCGCGCAAAAGCTGCCTCGACCGCCTCCACCCCGGAAGCCGCCTGGAAGCCCTCGCCGTCCAGCATCGCCCGATAGCCTTTTTCCACCCGCTCCCACCGGTTGTCCCGATCCATGGTATAGTATCGGCCGCTGACGGTGGCGATTCGGCCCGTGCCGTCCCGCTCCATCTTTTCTTCTAATTCTTTCACAAAGCCCAACGCACTGCCCGGCGGCGTATCCCGCCCGTCCAGGAGTACGTGGACGTAGACCCGGGGAGCGCCTTGTTCTTTTGCCATGGCCAGCAAAGCGAAGATATGTGAAATCTCGCTGTGGACACCGCCGTCGGATACAAGCCCCAGCAGATGCAAGGCCTTGTTCTGTTCCTTTGCAGTTCTGCAGGCCTCCGTCAGCACCTCGTTGGTCCTGAATGCTCCGGTGCGGATCGCTTTGTTGATGCGGGTCAGTTCCTGATAGACCACACGCCCGGCGCCGATGTTCAGGTGCCCCACTTCGGAATTGCCCATCTGTCCCTGAGGCAGACCCACCGCTTCCCCGGAGGAAAGCAGGCTGGTGTAAGGATACTGGGCTTTCAAGGCCAGGTAATTGGGGGTTTTGGCCATGGCAATGGCGTCATGGGATGGTTCCTTTCCATCGCCAATGCCCCAGCCGTCCATAATGATTAGCATGATCGGTTTATTTGACATGTCGCCCACTCCATTCCATCGATGCGGCTCAAGCTCTACAGGACCAGAAAAGCGCCCTTGATGATCCGGCCGAAGCTGTCCGGATCCAGGCTGGCGGCGCCGATCAGCATGCCGTCGATGTCCGCCTGATGCATCAGTTCCTCGATGTTGTCCGGTTTCACGCTGCCCCCGTAGAGGATCCGCACCGACCGGGCAACCTGGTCGTCGTAGGTGGCCGCGACCCATTTCCGGATAGCCCGGATGGTTTCCTGGGCATCGCTGGCCTTGGCGCTGACGCCGGTTCCGATGGCCCAGACCGGCTCGTAGGCAAGGACCATGCCCGCCACCGCTTCCGGACTGACGCCGGCCAGGCAGGCGGCCAACTGGCCAAAACAGATCTTTTTGGTATTACCGGCCTTCCGTTCCTCAAGAGTTTCCCCGATGCAGAGGAGCGGGGTCAAACCGTAATTCAAGGCCGATAAGACCTTTTCATTAATGAAGGCATCCTGCTCGCCGAAGATCCGGCGGCGCTCCGAATGGCCCAGGATCACGAAGGTGCAGCCGCTGTCCTGCAGCATCAGGGGAGAAATCTCCCCGGTAAAGGCACCCTGAGCCTGGGGATGCATATTTTGGGCCCCCAGCTGGACGCCGCTGGAACGAAGGGCTTCATTCAAGGCCGGCAAGGTCGTATAAGGGGCGCAGATCAGCAGCTCCAAAACAGAGGCTGACGTGCCGGGCGCTCCGGCAGAGAGCAGCTGGGAGGCCAGCTGTTTGTGCAGCTGCCGGACAAAGCTCCGGGCTTCCTCCTGGGTTTTGTACATTTTCCAGTTGGCAGCCAGAAGCGGCTTGCGGACCTTGGGGACGTAGGCTTCTTCCTTCTCAGCAAGAATCTGGATCCCCGGCAGTTTCTTGCCTTCCAGCAATTCCAGGGAAGCACCGCCGCCGGTGGACAAGTGGGTCATTTGATCCCCCACCCCCGCCTGCTCCGCGGCCGCCACCGCGTCTCCGCCGCCCACCACCGTCATGGCGCCGCTGGCAGCCATAGCCTGGGCAACGCCCTTGGAGCCTTGGTTGAAGGCTTCCATTTCGTAAACACCCAGGGGGCCGTTCCAGATGATGGTGGCGGCATTGTTGAATATTACCGTCCATTGGGCTACCGTGGCCGGACCAATATCCAGAGCCATCCAGCCTTCAGGGACTTTGTCCGCGGCCACCACCTGATGATGGGCGTCTTCAGCGAAAGCGTCTGCCGCCACCAGGTCCACCGGGAAAACCAGCTTGCATTTTCCCTTGGCCACTTCCTTTAACATTTCCCGGGCAATATCCAGTTTATCCGCCTCGATTTTCGAAGTCCCCATATCCAGGCCTTGCGCCGCCATCAGGGTATTGGCCATGGCGCCGCCAAACAACATGTAATCTGCTTTTGCTGCTAAATTCTCGATCACACCCATTTTGTCGGACACCTTGGAGCCGCCCATCACCACCACCAGGGGATGTCGGGGAGCATCCACCACAGAACCCAGGGCGATCATTTCCTTTTCCATTAAAAAGCCTGCTAAAGCAGGCAGATAGTAACCCACGCCAACCGTCGAGCAATGGGCCCGGTGGGCGGCGCCAAAAGCGTCGTTCACATAGATATCGCCCAAGGACGCCAGCAGACGGCTGAAGTCGGGGTCATTTTTTTCTTCGCCTTCCCAGAAACGGACATTCTCCAGCAAAGCCACTTCCCCCGGCTTGATTTTGTGGGCCGCTTGCTGGATGCTGCGGGGGTCTCCGTATGGAATGAACGCCACAGGCCGGCCCAGCAGCTCCGCCAGATGGGCCGCCACCGGCTCCACGCTGAGTTCCGGACTGGGCTGGCCCTTCGGTCTTCCCAAGTGCGTCATGATCACCAGCCCGGCGCCCTTGTCGAGAATGTAACGGATCGTCGGCAGCTCTGCTTGGATGCGGCTGTCATTGGTAATCACACCGTCTTTCATGGGCACATTGAATTCAGCCCGCAGCAGGACCCGCTTTCCTTTCAGCTCAACGTCCCGTATGGTCTTTTTTGTCATATCGATTGGCCTCCCCGCCTTATTTTCGTTTCTTCAACGGATTAAAGCCGGCTGCCCACATAAGCTGCCAGATCCACGCACCGGAGCGCGTATGCCCATTCGTTGTCGTACCATGCAAGGACCTTGATCATGTTGTCTTCCAGGACCATGGTGCTCAGTCCGTCCACGATGGAGGAATGGGGATTGCCGTTGTAGTCGGTGGAAACCAGCGGCTGCTCATTGTAATCCAGGATGCCTTTCATGGTGGTTTCAGCAGCCTTTCTCAAGGCAGCGTTGATTTCTTCGACGGTGGCGGGCTTTTCGAGCTCTGCCACAAAATCCACCACAGAAACGTTGGGTGTAGGCACCCGCATGGCCATGCCTTTCAGCTTGCCCTTCAATTCAGGCAACACCAAGGCCACCGCCTTGGCCGCCCCGGTGGTGGTGGGAATGATGGACATGGCCGCAGCCCGTGCGCGGCGCAGGTCTTTATGGCGCCCGTCCAGGATCTTCTGGTCGTTGGTATAGGAATGGACCGTGGTCATAAATCCCCGTTGGATGCCAAAGGCCTGATGAAGAACCTTGGCCACCGGCGCCAGGCAGTTGGTGGTACAGGAGGCATTGGAGATGATGTGATGCTTTTCAGGATCGAACTGCGCCTCATTGATCCCCATCACGATGGTGATATCTTCATTCTTTCCGGGGGCGGAAATGATGACCTTTTTAGCGCCATTCTTCAGATGGATCGCACACTGTTCCCGGTCGGTCAGCTTGCCGGTGGACTCCAGCACCACCTCCGCACCGTATTTGGCCCAGTCCAGATTGGCCGGTTCCCGGTCCGCCGTGACGGCGATCTCATGGCCGTTGATGATCAGGGAGGTCTCGGTCGCTTCCACGATTCCCTTATAGGTTCCGTGAACAGAGTCATACTGAAAAAGGTGGGCCAGCACCTTGGGCTCCGCGGTGCCGTTGATCACCGCCACCTCCACCTGGGGATTGTCCATGGCGGCTCTCAAAGCCAAACGTCCGATCCGTCCGAATCCATTAATGCCCAACTTAACCATCATGCATTCCTCCTGTTTACTCGATTGATATTATGATGTCTTTTTCTTCTCTGGTTTAATATCTCCGGCGGAGCGCCGTACTGGGAATGCCCATTTCTTCCCTGTATTTGGCCACCGTCCGGCGGGCGATCCGAACGCCGCGTCCCATCATGATCATGGCGATCTGCTGGTCACTGTAGGGCTTGGCGGGATATTCCTCCCGGATCACCTCACGCAGCATCTCTCGGATGCTCTCGGTGGAAACCACGCCGCCCTCGGTATTTTCCAGGCCCGGCGTGAACAAAAACTTGAACTCGAAGACGCCGAAGGGCGTCTGGATGTATTTATTGGAAGCCGTGCGGCTGATGGTGGACTCATGGACCCCCACCTCCTCGGCGATTTCCCGCATGGTCAATGGCTTCATGGCGGAAATGCCCCGCTCGAAAAATCCGCGCTGACGGCGGATCAAGGCCTCTGTCACTTTGATCAGGGTCGAGCGGCGCTGTTCAAAACAGCGCAAAAGCCAAGCCGCCTGATTCAGCTTGGTCTCAACAAAGGTTTTTGCAGCCTGGTCCTGCTGGGATTGATCCATGAGAACCTTGGCATAGGCGTCGTTGATGGAGATCTGGGGCATATAGCTTTCGCTGAGGACGATCCTGAAATCCTCCCCATCCTTTTCCACCACCACATCGGGAATAATATAGGTGGTATCCTCACAGCTGCTGAAGCTGCTGCCGGGCTTGGGATTCAGCCTCTTGATCCTGTCCACCAGGCCCTGGACCACCGGGGGCGTGAGATCCATGGCTTTGGCAATATGCAGCACACCGCCCTTGGCGATCTCCGGCAAATAATCCTGGATGAGGGTGCAGAGGTAATTTTTTTCCGTCGCATCCATTTCCTGACGATCGATCTGGAGCAGAAGACATTCCCGCAGGTCCCGGGCGCAGACGCCGGCAGGATCCAAGGTCTGCAGCTGCTGCAGCGTCCGTTCCACCTGCGTGAGGGGCGCTCTCAGGTCCATGGCGGCCTGTTGGATTGAAATGCTGAGATAGCCGCAGGAGTTGAGATTGCCAATGAGGTAGTCTCCGATCCGGCGGTGGTCTTTTTCCAGCACCATGAAATGCCATTGGTTCAACAGATGCTCTTCCAGCGTGGTCTCTTTGGCCTTCATCGGCTCATAGTTGGTTTCTTTGGCCGTTTCTTGGGGGAATTCCCGGCGCTGCTGATGCTCCCGGGTCTTCTGTGTGAATTTTTCCCAGTCGATGGTCCGGGTCATCCGATCCTCTTCATCGCCGTGGGTTTCCGGTTCCACAGCTTCCAGCAAGGGATTTTCCATCAACGCGTTGGTTGTGAATTCAAGAAGATCCGCCGTGGACAACTGCAATATTTCAATGGCCTGACGCAGCTCAGGCGTTATAATCAATTTTTGGGTTTGTTCCAGATGCAACCCGATATCCATCCTGTCACCTCCGGCAATCACGCCAGTCCTGCCTATCTTGGACTAAAACATTGTAGCATATATTGTGCCATATTTCAAAGGAGTTATCCTATAATTCTCAGATCGTCAATATAGTATAGCCTAATCAGAGCATTCAGCCGATGCCGCTGCTTCCGGAACTAAAAAAAGCAGGGCACCAGAAATACGGTACCCTGCTGTGACAGACACCTCTCTGATTCTGTCAAGAAAACGGATTCAAGCTTACTCGGGCTGGGGCGCACCCACGGGGCATACATCAGCACAAGCACCACAATCGATGCAGAGGGCTGCATCAATTACATATTTGCCATCGCCTTCAGAAATCGCTTCAGTGGGGCAGCCTGCTGCGCAAGCACCACAGTTGATGCAATCGTCATTAATAACATAAGCCATTTTTTTCACCTCCGTTGCCGTTATTCGAATAAATTATAACTTGCTGGTCCCTATTTAGCAAGCCTAATTTCATCCTGGCCGGCCTGGCTGCGCTTCCGGATCTCCATGGCCAGTTCCTCCAATTTGCGCATCCGGTGGTTGATGCCGGATTTGCCGATGGGCGGCTGCATCAGTTCCCCCAACTCCTTGAGGTTGATTTCCGGATTCTCGATCCGCAGCCGTGCCAAGTCCGCCAGCGGCTTGCTGATGTTGTCCAACCCTACGGTCTCATCGATCAGGTGAATGTTTTCGATTTGCCGGATGGCTGCGTCCACCGTCTTGCCCAGATTCGCCGTCTCACAGTTCACCAAACGGTTGACTTGGTTTTTCATATCCTTCATGATTTTCGTGCTTTCAAATTCCAGCAGCGCCCGGTGGGCGCCAATCACGGTCAGGAAGGCCGCAATGTGCTGGCTGTCCTTCATGTAAACCACATACCACTGCTTGCGGCGGCTCACCTTCGCCTGCATCTCCGGAAAACGGTTGATCAGGGCTGCCAGGGAAGCCGCCAGCCGCTCATGGCTGGTAATGATCTCCAGATGGTAATTGCCGTCGGGACTGCTGATGGAACCGCCGCCCAGAAAAGCGCCCCGCAGATAACAGCGGCGGCAGCATTGGGTCCGGATCAGATCCTTTCGGATACCCGGCAAAATGGCGCGCCCCTCCCCTTCCGCCAGAATGCCCAGCTGGCGCAGGACCTCCGGCACCCGATCCCCCGCCGGCACCCGGATGTTGTAAAGGGTATGGCGTTTCAGGCGGGTTTGCCGTTTGATGGTGATTTCGCCTTCGATATCAAAGCAATCCTTCAGCAGCCGGTAAACCTTGCGGGCGGCCGCGGAATACTCCGTGGTCACATACAGTCCCATTTTGGAGCCGGTTCCCAAGGTCACCGTGCCGTCCATCCGGACCATGGCCGCCAGTTCCGCCAGCCGGCAGCAGGGCTTATCCGGATAGATGCGGGCCAATTCATCCTTGGTCTGAACAGAAAAGGAGGTCTTGTCGCTCATGGGGTCTCCTTATGCCGGTCAATATCCCGGTGATGCACATCCGCATGAAATCCGGCTGCCTGCAGCGATGCGACCAGCTTCTCCGCAAGGGTCACCGACCGGTGCTGGCCGCCAGTACAGCCGATGGCCACCACCAGGCTGCTCTTGCCTTCCTCAATGTATTTGGGAACCAGATACTGCAGAAGCTGGCTGTACTTCTCGAAAAATACTTTGGACACGTCCTGCTGCATGACAAACTCCCGGACCGGCGCATCCATGCCGGTCAAGGGGCGAAGCTTCGGGTCGTAATAAGGATTTGGCAGAAAACGCACGTCCATCAGAAGGTCAGCATCGTAAGGGATGCCGTACTTGTAACCGAAAGAGACTACATAAATATAAAACTGAAGGCCTTTGGAACCGCCGTGGATCCTTTCCTTCAGGATCACCTTAAGGTCACTGACCTTCAGTCCCGAGGTATCGATGACCACATCCGCCTTGCCTCGCAGATCGTCCAGGCGGTTTCGTTCCATCTGGATATCTTCCAGAAGCTTGCCTTCTGAAGCCATGGGATGCCGGCGGCGTGTCTCCTTGAAGCGCCGGATCAGGGTCGCCGTGCCGGCCTCCAGAAACAAGATTTTGGGAATATAGCCATGGCGCTGCATTTCTTCAAGAGCTGGCAGGACATAATTGAAGAAGCTGCCGGATCGCACATCCACGCCCAGGGCAACGCGCTTGATCTCTCCGTTGCCCACCACCATTTCGGCCGTCCTCAGCAGGAGGGCTGGCGGCAAATTGTCGATGCAGAAATAGCCCCAGTCCTCCAGGATCCGGAGCACGTTGGTTTTGCCGGCGCCGGACTGGCCGGTGACGATCCAAAAAATCACCGAGCGTTTTTGTTTTCCCGGGACCGGATCCGCCAGCTTCATGCCAGGCTCCATTCCCTCAGTGCAATCTTCCGCCATGGAGACGCCTCCCTTTATTTTTACATTGTATCCGTATCCCTAGTTTTTCAAAACCCATTGTTCCAGAGCCAGCGCCACGCCATCCGCGTCATTGTCGGCGGTGATCCATCGGGCTTTTTCCTTGATGCTGTCCACCGCATTGCCCATGGCGATGCCCCAGCCGGCATATTCGATCATATCCTGGTCATTGGGGCTGTCGCCGATGGCCATGACCTGATGCCGGGTGATCCCCAGCGCCCGGGCCATCTGGCTCAGAGCAACCCCTTTCCCTATATCCGGCCGGCCGAATTCCAGAAAATGAGGCTTGCTGGGCATGACCTGCAAGGTTTTGCCAAAGGCCTCAGCCGCCTCTTTCATAACATGCTGGACCTGGCGGGGGGAGGCAATCATAGAAAACTTGGTGGCACCCTGTCCTCTCTGCCGAAGCAGATCCCCCAGATCCTCCACCACATTGAGGTAGGTGCGGGTCAAGGCCTGATAACGGGCGGCTTCCGGCGAATGCTTTTCGATATAAAGGTCATCGCCCATATACAGATTGACGTGATGACCGTAAGGTTTGAGAAATTCCACCAGGCGGCAGCTGATGTCCAGGTCCATGGGATGATGGCTGAGGATGCGGCCGTCGGCCATGACCACCATGGCGCCCTGATAGGTGATCAGGGGCACATCGATGCCCAGTTCCAGCGCATAGGGCTGAGCCGATACGAACATGCGGCCGGTGGCGATGGTTACCGTCACCCCTTGGGTCTGGGCAGCCTGCAAGGCCTGCTTGGTCCGATCGGAAATGGTCAAATCGGTGCGAAGCATGGTGTCATCCAGGTCGATGGCCACCAGACGAATATCCGGTTTTGAGGCCGTACGGGCCCCGACGTCCTGTTTTTCCGGCTTGGCCGGCAGGCCGCAAATCGGTGCATGTTCTTGATTTTTGTGCTGCATGGTCAGTTGGTTCATTTTTCTTTCCTTTATATTGTTCGGTTTGTATGGCTCGATGGATACTGCTTGTTTTTTCTGACTGCATCAACGCAGTGAGTTGAGAAGCCCGGAAATCAGGGACAGAAGGATGGCCGCCAGAATGGCGGTGCCCCAGCCATCAATCTCGATGCCGCTGACCAAAGACCCCATGATCTTCAGCATCAGGGCATTGATCACAAAGGTAAAAAGGCCTAAGGTCAAAATGGTGATGGGAAGGGTCAGAATGATAAAGACCGGGCGAATGAAGGTATTGATCACCCCCAGCACCAGAGCCGCCACCAAGGCTGCCGTAAAGCTTTCCACATAAAAGCCTTTCAGAAGATAAGCGATGATCAGAAGCGACACGCTGTTGATCAGCCATGACAATAACATTCCGGACATTTTCATTCCCCCTTTATTCTCTATTATATCGAAGAAGGCCCCGGTTCACAATGGCATTCATCAGGATGGAACCAGTCGTACACCGCCGCGGCGGCTTTCCGGCTGATGCCCGGCGTCTGCTCCAGCTCCTCCAGGGATGCGTTCATGATGTTCTTCAGCGACAGGTCAAACCGCTGCAGCAAAGCCTTTTTCCCTTTGGGTCCCAAGCCCGGGATTTCGTCCAGGGCCGAGGTAAGATTGCGTTTGCCGCGCAGCAGCCGGTGATAAGTGATGGCAAAGCGATGGGCTTCATCCCGCAGCTGCTGCAGCAGCTGGAGGCCGGGGGACTTGTGGCTCAGCACCACCGGATCCGGTTGATTGGGCTGATAGATCCAATCGAATTGTTTCGCCAGACCCACCGTGGGAATCGAGGCCAGCCCGGCCACCTCCAGGATGGCCCGGGCGGCGTTCAGCTGCCCTATCCCGCCATCGATGACCACCAGATCCGGCATCCAGCCAAAGCGTTCATCTGCCAGCCGCTCCTTGCTAAAGCGCCTCAGGATCACCTCCGCCATGGAGGCGAAATCGTTGTTGCCCTCCACCATACGGATCTTGAACCGCCGGTAAAGGTCCGGGCGGACCTTGCCGTCCACGGATACCACCATGGAGGCCACGGTCTCGGTGCCGGAAATATGGGAAATGTCATAGCATTCCATGCGATGAGGCGCCTCCGCCAGGCCGAGGACCCGCTGCAGCTCCTCCAGGCCCTGCCGGGTCCGATCCCCCTGCAGATCCTGCTGACGTTCGTTGAGCAGCAGCAAATCCCGGGCGTTTTTGCCCACCATGGCCATCAGCTCCTTGCGGTCCCCCCGTTTGGGCACCTTGACCTGGACCTTGCGCCCTCGCAGCTGGCTGAGCCAGGCCTCCGTCACACCCTCTTCCTCTCCGGTTTCCGGCGCCGGCACATAGATCTCCGCGGGAATGTGCTGCACCCGGCTGTAGTATTGCCGCAAAAAGGGCGTCAGCACATCCTCCTCCCCTTGGATCCCCTCCATGAAAAAGGATTCCCGTCCTTGGAGCTTGCCTTCCCGGATGAAAAAGACCTGGACGCAGACCTTGCGGCTGCCCCGGGCGTAGTTGATCACATCGTAAGTATCCTGCTTTTCCGAGACGATCTTTTGTTTCTCGGCCACCTTTTCCATAGCCAGCAGCTGGTCCCGCAGCTGGGCCGCCTTCTCGAATTCCAGGGCTTCGGCAGCCTCCTGCATCCTGGTCTCCAGAACCTTGCAGAGGGATTCCTGTTTTCCTTCCAGGAAAAGGGTCACTTCACGGATCATTTCCTGATAGGCTGCGGCATCCGCCTTGCCCATGCAGGGCGCCATGCAGCGGCCGATATGGGCGTTGAGGCAGGGACGGGTCATCTTGCCCCATTGGGCCGTGGATTTGCAGGTGCGCAAAGGAAAAACCTGCCGCAGCAGCTTCAGGGTCTCGTTGACCGCGCCGGTGGAGGTGTAGGGCCCGAAATAGCGGGCGCCATCCTGGCTCATGCTGCGGACCAGCTCCAACCGGGGATATTCCTCCTGCACGGTGATCTTCAGATAGGGATAGCTCTTGTCGTCCATCAGGCGGATGTTGTATTTGGGTTTGTATTTCTTGATCAGGTTGCATTCCAGAATGAGGGCTTCCACCTCGGAATCCGTCAGGATCCATTCCAGGTCCCGGATGTGGCGGACCAGGGCCCTGGTCTTTTCGCTGTGGGCGCCCAGCTCATTGAAATACGAACGCACCCGGCCTTTCAGGCTGAGGGCCTTGCCCACATAGATCACCTTGCCGGCCTCGTCCTTCATCAGGTAGACGCCCGGCGCCGCCGGCAGGTTCTGCAGTTTCTCCTCGATTTTATCGTTCATCCCCTACTGCCTTTCATGGAGCGGTTATCGATAGCTTCATTAAAATTCATGAAATAAAACCGGCTTCAGGAATTGGCCGGTGTAGCTGACCGCCGACGCCTTGACCAGATCCTCCGGCGTGCCCTGGGCCACCACGGTGCCGCCTTTGTCCCCGCCCTCAGGCCCCATGTCGATGCAGTAATCGGCCGTTTTGATCACATCCAGATTGTGCTCGATCACCAGCACCGTATCACCGCCGTCCACCAGACGCTGGAGGACCTCCAGCAGCTTGGCGATGTCGTCGCTGTGCAGGCCGGTGGTGGGCTCATCCAGGATATACAGGGTCTTCCCGGTAGAGCGGCGGGACAATTCCGTGGCCAGCTTCACCCGCTGGGCTTCGCCCCCGGACATGGTGGTGGCCGGCTGCCCCAGGCGGATATAGCCCAGGCCAACGTCCTGCATCGTCTTCATTTTCCGGTGGATCTTGGGGTGGTTTTCGAAGAAGTCCACCGCCTCATCCACCGTCATGTCCAGCACATCGGCAATGTTCTTGCCCTTGTAACGCACCTCCAGGGTCTCCCGGTTGTAGCGCCTGCTTTTACAAACCTCGCAGGGCACATAGACGTCCGGCAGGAAGTGCATCTCGATTTTCAAGATACCGTCGCCGGAGCAGGCTTCGCAGCGCCCCCCCTTGATGTTGAAGCTGAAGCGGCCCGGCTGGTACCCCCGCATTTTGGCCTCCGGCGCCGACGCATACACCTGACGGATGGCATCGAAAACCCCGGTGTAGGTGGCCGGATTGGAGCGAGGCGTCCGCCCGATGGGGGACTGGTCGATGTCGATGACCTTGTCCAGCCACTCGGTGCCCAGCAGCGCATCGTGGGCGCCGGCTTTGGTCCGGGCCCGGTTGAGCTGGGAGGCCAGGCGCTTATAAATGATTTCGTTGACCAGGGAGCTTTTGCCGGAGCCGGAAACCCCGGTGACGCAGGTAAAAACCCCTAGAGGGATTTTTACGTCGATATTCTTTAAATTATTCTCTCTTGCCCCCTGGACCGTAAGCCATTTGCCGTTGACCGGCCGCCGCTGGGCAGGGATCTCGATTTTTTTGACGCCGGTAAGATACTGGCCTGTGATGGATTCCGGGCATTGCATGATGGTTTCCAAAGGGCCCGCCGCCACCACGTGTCCGCCCTCCACCCCGGCTCTGGGGCCGATGTCCAGAATGTAATCGGCGGCCCGCATGGTGTCCTCGTCATGCTCCACCACCAGCACCGTGTTGCCGATGTCTCGCAGAGACTTGAGGGTTTCGATGAGACGGGCGTTGTCCCGCTGGTGCAGACCAATGGAGGGTTCGTCCAGGATATACAGCACCCCCATGAGGCTGGAGCCGATCTGGGTGGCCAGGCGGATCCGCTGGGCTTCCCCGCCGGACAAGGTGCCGGCCGCCCGGTGAAGGGTCACATAGTCCAGGCCCACATTGATCAGAAAGCCGATGCGGGCTTTGATTTCTTTGAGGATCTGATGGGCAATAATCGTATCCCGTTCATTCAATACCAATCCGTCAAAGAAGGCCCCGGCCTGCTCCACCGACATACGGGTTACCTCGATGATGTTCTTGCCCCCCACAAAGACGGAGAGGATCTCCGGCTTCAGGCGGTCGCCATGACAGGAGGGGCAGGGCATGGAGGTCATGTATTGTTCCAGGTCGGTGCGGGCGTAGTCGGAGGAAGACTCCCGGAAACGCCGCTCGATCATGTTGAGGACCCCTTCATACTTGGTCTCGTAGGAACGGCGCTGCCCCTGGGAATTGGTGTATTGGAAGGTGATGTCTTCGTTGCCGCTGCCCCGCAGGATAATGGCCCGCTGCGCCTCCGTCAGATCCTTGAAGGGCACGTCCATGGGAATGTTGAAATGGCGGCAGGTGCCGTTTAAGATCCCCAGATACCAGTTGGAGATCCCATTGATCCAGGGGTCGATGGCCCCTTCCTGCAGCGTCTTGTTTTTGTCGGGGATCACCAGGTCCGGATCCACCTCCAGCTTGAAGCCCAACCCGTCGCAGGTGGTGCAGGCGCCATAGGGACTATTGAAGGAAAACATGCGGGGGGCCAGATCCTCAAAGCTGATGCCGCAGTCGGTGCAGGCAAAATTCTGGCTGAAGATCTGCTCCTGCTCCGGGGTCTCGGCGGATTGCTGGCTGACCACCGTCACCAAGCCTCCGGACATATGCATGGCCGTTTCCAGAGAGCCGGCCAGTCGCTGGGCGGAATCCTCCCGGAGGATGATGCGGTCCACCACCACTTCGATGGTGTGCTTTTTGTTTTTGTCCAGCTGGATCTCCTCCGCCGCTTCCCGCAGCTGGCCGTCCACCCGGACCCGGACGTAGCCTTCCCGGCGAATGTCCTCAAAAATCTTTTGGTGCTCGCCCTTTTTACCCCGGATCAAGGGGGCCAGCAGCTGCAGGCGCGTCCCGATTCCCAGGCTCATGATCTGGTCCACCATCTGGTCCACCGTCTGCTTCTCCACCGGCTTTCCGCATTTCCAGCAATGCACCTGGCCGATGCGGGCATAGAGCAAGCGCAGGTAGTCGTAGATCTCCGTCACAGTCCCCACTGTAGAACGGGGGTTTTTGCTGGTGGTCTTCTGGTCGATGGCAATGGCCGGCGACAGCCCCTCGATGTAATCCACATCCGGCTTGTCCATCTGGCCTAGGAACTGCCGCGCATAGGAGGACAGGGATTCCACGTAGCGCCGCTGGCCCTCCGCATAAATGGTGTCGAAGGCCAGTGAGCTTTTGCCGGAGCCGGAGAGGCCGGTGATCACCACCAGCTTGTCCCGGGGAATCTCCACGTCAATATTTTTCAGGTTGTGGGCCCGCGCGCCCTTGATGATGATTTTATCGTTTGCCATAAAGGGTTCCTTTCATTTCGATGAGAATATCCCGAAGCTGCGCCGCTTTTTCGAAATCCAGGTTTTTGGCGGCAGCCTTCATATCTTTTTCAAGCTTATGGATCCATTCTTTCAGCTCTTTTTTGCTCATGGACTCGATGCGGCCGGTGCCCTTTCCGGTCTCCTTCACCGCAGTGGTGGCCTCCACCACATCTCTTATTGCTTTCTGGACGGTTTGGGGCACAATGCCGTGGGCTTCGTTGTACGCCATCTGGATGGCCCGGCGGCGGTTGGTTTCTTCGATGGCCTTCGCCATGGATTTGGTGATCACATCCCCATAGAGGATGACCTGGCCGTTGATGTTTCGGGCCGCCCGTCCGGCGGTCTGGATCAGGGAGCGTTCCGAGCGCAGGAAGCCCTCCTTGTCGGCGTCCAGCACGGCCACCAGGGAGACCTCCGGCAGGTCAAGGCCTTCCCGGAGCAGGTTGATGCCCACCAGCACATCAAAAACGCCCAGGCGAAGGTCCCGGATGATCTCGATCCGCTCCAGGGTTTTGATTTCTGAATGGAGATAGCGCACCTTGATGCCCATCTCCCGGAGATAGTCGGTCAGGTCCTCCGCCATTTTTTTCGTGAGGGTGGTCACCAGCACCCGTTCGTTCCGGGCGGTACGCTGCTGGATCTGGCCCAGGAGGTCGTCGATCTGGTGTTTGACCGGCTTCACGATGATTTCGGGATCGATCAGACCCGTGGGCCGGTTGATCTGCTCCACGATCACGTTGTCGGTATTTTCCAGCTCGTAAGGGCCTGGTGTGGCGCTGACAAACACCGTCTGGCCCATCCGTTCCTCAAATTCACTGAACTTTAGAGGGCGGTTGTCCAGGGCCGAGGGCAATCGGAAGCCGAATTCCACCAAGGTCTCCTTGCGGGAACGGTCGCCGGCGTACATGCCGCCGATCTGAGGGATGGAGACATGGGATTCGTCGATGATCAGCAAGTAGTCCTTGGGAAAGAAGTCCAGCAAGGTGTAAGGGGGGTCACCGGGCTGATTGCCCAGCAGATGGCGGGAATAGTTTTCGATGCCGCTGCAGAAACCCACTTCCTGCATCATTTCGATGTCATAATTGGTACGCTGGGTCAGACGCTGGGCCTCCACGAGACGGCCTTCCCGGTTGAGGACGGCCAGACGCTGCTGCAGCTCCTCCTCAATGCTCCGGATGGCACGATCCAAGGTTTCGCGGGAGGTTACGTAGTGGCTGGCGGGGAAAATGCCGATGTGACGGCGAATCCCCAGAAGCTCGCCGGTGAGGGTATCCACTTCCGTGATCCGCTCGATCTCCTCGCCGAAAAACTCCACCCGCACAGCAGCTTCGGAGGAGGAGGCGGGAAAAATCTCCACCACATCGCCCCGCACCCGGAAGGTGCCGCGGATGAAGTTGAGGTCGTTGCGATCGTACTGCATATCAATGAGCTTGCGCAGCATGTCGTCCCGGTCCATCGACATGCCCGGCCTTAAGGAGAGCATCTGCTCTTTGTATTCCTGAGGTGAACCCAAGCCATAGATGCAGGACACGCTGGCCACCACAATCACGTCCTCCCGCTCCAAAAGGGCGGCAGTGGCGGCATGGCGCAGCTTGTCGATCTCTTCATTGATGGAGGAGTCCTTCTCGATATAGGTATCGCTGGTGGGCACATAGGCCTCCGGCTGGTAATAGTCATAATAGCTGACGAAATACTCCACGGCGTTGTTGGGAAAAAATTCCTTGAATTCGCTGTAAAGCTGAGCGGCAAGGGTTTTGTTATGGGCAATTACCAGAGTGGGCTTCTGGACCTCCTGGATAACATGCGCCATGGTGAAGGTTTTGCCCGTGCCGGTGGCGCCCAGAAGGATCTGGCGGCGTTTGCCTTCGCCGATCCCCTGCACGAGGGCGGTAATGGCCTGAGGCTGATCGCCCTGGGGCACATAATCGGAAACGATCTGGAAGGGCTGGGATTGGGGTTGTGGGGCGTCGGCCATGGCGGGCTCCTTTCCTGGGGTCTTGGGGGGACGGGGACTTTTTGCGTTGCTCGCAAAAAGTCCCCGTCCCCCCAAGCTGCGGCTCGCGCAAATTGGGGACAGAGCATTTAAAGCTAATCATGCAAGTTCGCGGAGAATACATTCAATCGAGCCTGTTCTTATTAGGCATCGTTACTAATTATATGGCTGCGAATAAATGAAGTCAAGGTAGAGGTTTTTTTAAGAATCGTCAGCAATTCAATCAGCTATTTCCCCCTTCTTATATTCTATAACGCATGTCAACTATTTAATCTCCAGAAATACTGCCTTTAAAGAATATCTACGTTCATCCACGGTTATGGTAATTTATGGTAATTTTTGATATGCTTACCTTAATAAATTCCAGATCCGAGGTGTTGTCATGGTTAGAAGAGCTCGACGCAAGAGTCTGTCCGGCATATATCACGTCATGGTACGCGGAATTGACCGTCAGCTCATTTTCCGGTGCCCATCCGACTTCATGAAATATCGCAGCGTCGTAAAAGAGTGCAAACTGCTCTGTGGCTTCGAACTTTATGCATACTGTCTCATGCCAAATCATGTTCATTTTCTAATTCGCGAAGGCAAAGAGGATATCGGAAAAGTGATGCAGCGTATCGGCAGTCGATATGCTTATTGGTTCAACAAAAAATATGAACGTTGTGGCTATTTGTTTCAAGACAGATTTAAGAGTGAAACAGTGGACGATCATCGTTACTTTTCCACACTGCTACGTTACATCCATCGCAATCCAGTCGTTGCGGGGCTTAGTGAAAACGCCGGGGATTATCGGTGGAGCAGTTACAATGAGTTCGTCGGCAAAAAAGGTCTGATCGATCTCGATTATCCCCTTCATCTATTTGCTGACGACAAAAAAACCGCACGCACAGCTTTTATTGAACACGTCTGCCAAGAAGAAGCACCTTTAATACCCAATGATGTTACACCTAAGATGCGCCACGGACTTTCGGTTCCAAAAGCCCTATCGCCAGAAATCTCCTCCCGGATCAGCGGTACTGAAAGCGCTTTAAAGATTCTGGCGAAGCAGAGCATCGACGAACGGAATCAATATATTCGCAAATTAAAAAGTGAAGGTATCCCAATGCATCAAATAGCCAAACACTTAAAAGTCAGCATATGGACCGTCAGGAAGGCGTAACTTCCTTACAAAATATTTCGTTCATCGGTAAAAGCAGTTGCTGTTTACCTCTGTCCCTTTTGTGCGGGGGACGCACAAAAGGGGGACGGGGACTTTGAAGTGCACCCCAAATGCTGGACATCGTTTAAGCAGTTCGCGCGGATTGGATTCTATATTGTACCGGGCTCAATCCATTTAGTTTGCTCTTGATCCTATGGTTGTTGTAATAATCCAGATACTCCTCAAGCTGCTCTTTGAAATCTTCCAAGGAAGCAAAGTCTTGCAGGTACAACAACTCCGATTTCAGCAAGCCAAAGAAATTCTCCATGACGCTGTTGTCCAAACAATTCCCTTTACGAGACATACTTTGCCGGACACCTTTTTGCTGCAGCTCTTTCCGGTACTTCGCCATACGATACTGCCAGCCTTGGTCAGAGTGAAGAAGGAGCCCTGTGTTGTCAGGAACCTTATCAAACGCCTTCTTCAGCATGCTCATGATCTGAGCAAACACAGGTCGTTCCGAGATGCTGTAGCTGACAAGCTCGCTGTTGTACAGGTCCAGAATGGGTGAGAGATATAATTTTTTCCCAAACAAACTGAACTCTGTCACATCTGTAACCCATTTCTCATTGGGTTTATCTGCCTTAAATTCCCGCTGCAGGAGGTTTGGTGCGATTTGTCCGACCTCACCTTTAAATGAACAATACTTTTTCATTCTCACTTTGCAGATCAGCCCTTCCTGCTTCATGAGCTTCCTGACGGTTTTATGGTTAATGGTATAGCCGCGATTGCGCAATTCCAGGGTTATCCGGCGATAGCCGTAGCGCCCCTTGTTATCCTCAAAAATCTGCCGGATTTCTTGACATTCCTTTTCATATTTTGCGGGCTTTGCCATTCGCTTCAAAATGTAATGATAGGTGCTCTTTGAAATCTTCGCAAGCTTCAGCAGGGCCATAAAATAATATTCCTGCCTTAGTTCGGCTATGGCCATTACTTTGTCTTCTTTTCGGACCTTTCCCGTTCTTGAACTAAGGCATTCAATTTTTTTAGGTATGCATTCTCCATACGCAGACGTTCGTTTTCTGCAAGCAATTCCTCTTCCCGTGTTAAGGGAACTCTTGGCTTGCCAATTTTATGCTTCTTGGGGGCCTGATCCTGACTCTTTTCCATCCCGGGGAGCCTACCTTTCTGCTTGTTGAAACCGGCGATTCCCTCCTGAAGAAGAGTCTTTTCCCATCGCTTAATGGTTGATGGATTGGC